>OFQP01000062.1_pt1 | contig 18352 bp, 24 predicted proteins | sample 1542771 | NCBI WGS metagenome assembly OFQP01 (sample SAMN05442509, study PRJEB24371) | freshwater metagenome | isolation source: Freshwater Lake | place: Canada: Niagara | collected 2012-08-09 | reverse complement strand
AAGCTGCCCTGCGATGCCAGCGCAAAATAATCCTGCCGCACCACCACCGATCACAATTACATCCCAACTCACGCTGTTTTTTCCGTCTTAAGGGCAAGATGATTACCGCCGGTGATGTAATTATGCTCAAAGTCCATGCTGACTCGCAATGAATATAAGTGGCTGGCAATATTAATGAATATTCTCATTTCTAGTGCCAAATGCCCCACTGATCTGTCGGTGGTGACTTTTGATTCCAGTTCACGGGATAGCGCACTTGTCCTATCCCCAAACGCGACCATAAATAGGTAGTCAATGCCAAGACTTAGACCCCAACGAATACATGAGTCCAAATATCCACAAATCCTGCATGTGCAGAAATCATAATCAGAGGATTTGCACCTGCTGGAGGATGCACGGTTTTTGTCAGGATCAATACAGCAATTGTGATTAAGACAGCAATGACCATGACCCAAGTGGCATCCCCAAATAGCTGATAACAAATCACACCAATGAATGCAGACATTAAGTGCCCTCCAAACAGAGCACGGGGTTGAGTTGGGGGAAAAGTGGTGAGCCCAAATAGAAACAATGTGGACCCGCCCAAAGATGCTAACAAGAGAGTGGAATCGGTTGGACGGACTACATGCAGAGCCAGCGCTAGGGCGATACTTGCGCCCGCCAAGACCCAAAGAAGCCGAAGAATGGTCTGTTTCACGAAATCAGTGTAATGCATGGGGGTATTGAGTTTTGAGGTCGGTATATAGTGAGGCTCTGAGAGCTTCATGTGCAAACACTATTTAACTACTTAGCGCTGTTAATACTCCGGATATTTTCGGTCCTGCCCTACTCTTGGATTGTGTGTACCGGAGACAAGCTTGGCTGGATGATTGCTCATATTCCTAGCGAGCGTAATCGTGTGGTCCAGATTAATTTACGCCTCTGCTTTCCAACGCTATCTGACTCGGAGCGTGATGCCTTAGCGCTCGATCACTGGCGTCTATTTGCCCGCAGTGTTCTAGAGCGCAGTCGCATTTGGCTGGGCAATCCAGCCCAAATTGCCGAGATGGTAGAGATCGACTCCGAGATTACCCTGGGAGATCAAAAGCCCCGTATCTTAGTGAATCCGCACTTTGTTGGCATTGAGGGCGGCATGGCACTGTGCGCCCTCTCTGAGAAAATGAATTGGCAACGCGGTGTAACGCTTTACCAAAAGATGAAGAACCCTTTTTTTGATCGCAAGATCATTGAATGGCGCAGTCGCTTTGGGGGTAGATCCATTCCAAGACAAGGTCATCTCACGGAGACCCTAAGGGAAATTAAGAACGGTAATTTCGTTTTTATAGCTCCCGATATTGATCTTGGTATCAAAGACTCGGTGTTCGTGCCCTTCTTTGGTGTAGAGACCAATACGATTACAGCCATCTCGCGCTTAGCTAGCATGACTGGCGCAGAGGTCTGCATCATGAAAACAACCCTAAAGCCAGACCGCTCTGGCTACATTTGCCATATTAGTAAACCCCTTACTAATTTCCCAACCAAAGATCCCATTGCAGACACTGCGAGGCTCAATCGTTATTTTGAAGATGAGATTCGCTTACGTCCTGCCGAATACTATTGGGTTCACAAACGCTTCAAGAATCGACCTGCTGGCGAGGCTAAGATTTATTAGTGTCAAAATAGAGTCTTCTGGGAGACTCTCGCATGAAAAATCACATTAACGCTAATCAAATCAAGATGGCCTATCAAATGGATGGGCCAGAAAACGGTCCTGTCGTCATGATGAGTAACAGTCTCATGTCTAGCCTTGAGATGTGGGACAGTAATATTCATGCGCTGACCGATCGCTATCGCGTAATTCGCTATGACACCCGCGGTCATGGTCAAACTCAAGTGACCGAAGGTCCTTATAGCATTGCTTTATTGGCGCACGACCTGGTTTCCTTGATGGATGCTCTGCATATTCCAAGAGCGCATTTGGTTGGGCTATCGATGGGAGGCATGATCTGCCAATATATTGGTGCCAATTATCCCGATCGTGCTCTGTCTCTCAGTCTTTGTGATACGGCCAGCGAGATGCCTCCGCGCAGTTTGTGGGAGGAGCGTTTTGCGATTGCTCGCACACAAGGTATCGCGGGACTGGTCGATGGCACCATCAAGCGCTGGTTTTTGAGTGAGTTCATTCAACGTGAGCCACAACAGATTGAACATGTGAAGCACATGATCTTGGGTACTCCTGTAGATGGTTATCTGGCCTGCGCTAGTGCTGTGCGCGATATGGCTCAGTCCACCATGCTACTCAAGATCAAAGTGCCCACCATGGTATTGGTCGGTAAACAAGATCCTGCCTGCACCGTAGACCAAGCGACGGTCTTGCATCGTCTGATACCGCATTCCTCCATGGTGGTCCTTGATCAAGCGGCACACCTAGCCAATATCGAGCAGCCACTAGCATTTAACAAGGCCTTACGGGGATTCTTGGACTCTGTGGCATAGTCATTGTTACTAATACAAACATAAAAACTGGAGATCATATGCGTTCACAAACTTTTCGACTAGGCACTTTTGCATTGTTTGCTGGGGCTCTTGCCCTACAAAGTCATTGGGTATCAGCCCAATCTGGGACTACCAACTACCCTAATAAAACGGTCAAGATGATCGTGCCCCTCACCCCTGGATCCGGAGCTGATATTGCTGGGCGGATTGTGGCTAAAAATTTAGCGGAGAGCTGGAAGCAGCCCGTGATTATTGAAAACCGCCCTGGTGCTGGTGGTCTGGTGGGAACCGGTGTTGTGGTGAACTCCGATCCGGATGGCTATACCCTTTTAGTCCAATCAGCTTCCTATGCTGCGAATCCCGCCATCTATAAGAAATTACCGTATGACCTTAAGAGCCTCAAAGATGTCAATATCTTAGGTACCAGTCCCTACGCATTAGTTGTATCGGCAGAAAGTCCCTATAAATCCTTAAAGGATTTAGTGAATGCCGCTAAGAGCAAACCCGAAATTATTCCATTTGCTAGCGCAGGGGTTGGTAGCTCAACCCACCTAGCAGCAGAGTACTTTAATCAAACCATGGGTATCAAAATGCTGCATGTACCCTTTAAAGGATCCCCAGAAGCGATTCAGGAAACGATTGCAGGACGTACTGCCTATTACATGGCGCCACTACAAACTGCGATTGCTCAAATCCAAGGCGGTAAAGTGCGCGCTCTTGGTGTAACGAGTGCGACTCGTGCCGAGGCTGCACCAGAGATCCCGACGATTGCCGAACAGGGTTTTCCAAACTTTGAAATTGGTTTATGGGTTGGCGTATGGGCACCATCAGCCACACCCGCTGGTGTTCTCCAAAAGATTAATACCGACATCAATCGTGCCCTGCAAGATTCTGATGTGAAGTCTGCCTACGCAAAGGCCGGAATCACCATCAAACCAATGAACTTGGCTGAGACGGAAAAGTTTGTCCGCAGTGAGATCATTAAGTACACCAAGATTGCTAAAGACGCTGGAATCGAACCCCAATAATCCCCCGCTTTGCCAAGCACCAGACCAGGTCCTCAAAAAACCTGGTCTTGTTCTAGATGAACACGCTTGTGATTGCCATGCTCATATTTGTGGGCCAGCAGCACTTTATCCTTACTCCCCAAAACGGATTTACACTCCGCCCGATGCGCTATTACCGCAGTATCGGGCCTTATTAAATCATTTGGGCATTGTGAGAGCCGTACTCGTTCAGCCTAGTATTTATGCGGATGACAATCGCGCCCTCTTGGCCGCCCTCAAAGTAGATCCACTTCACTTACGGGGTATTGCTGTTGTGGATTGGGAGATCTCAGAACAGGATTTAGAAAAGATGCATCACGCAGGTGTTCGTGGGGTGCGTTGCAATATTGTTGATCTCGCTGAGGCAAAAGGTGTGCTGCCGATTATGAAGCTTCGTTATCTTGCCGATAAAATTGCACCGCTCGGTTGGCATATTGAATTCCTCATGCATGTCAATGAGTTTCCCGATCTTGACCAAACGCTCAGAAACTTTCCGGTGCCAGTCGTGCTTGGTCACCTGGGTTACCTTAAAACTGGTCTTGGTATTTTGGATCCAGGATTTCAAAGTCTTTTATCGCTCATGCGCGAGGAACGTGCATGGGTCAAACTAACCGGACCCTACCGAATCTCCTCGCAAGATCGTCCGCCCTATTCCGATACCAACCCATTTGCTGAGGCCTTATTACGGGCGAATTCAAATCAGATTGTTTGGGGGAGCGACTGGCCCCATGTCATGGTGAATGGTTTTATGCCGAACGATGCCGATTTATTGGATCTACTCAGTACGTGGGTTCCAGAACCTGCGTTGCGCAAGCAGATACTTAGTATCAATCCAGCCAGGCTTTATCAGTTCTAAGCACATAAAGAAAAAGCCCGCTTCTGCGGGCTTTGACTAGAGTGGATCTGTATTACAGACCCATATTTTGCTGCGCCACCATGAGGTAAAGCATGGGGATCGATAGGATTGTATTAATCCGCGAGGTCAACATTGCGGTACGAGCAGATTTAGCTTTTAGATCAGCATCAACGACCACAATACCCAGGGCACGCTTTTGATTAGGCCAAATAATGAACCAGACATTAAATGCCATGATCAGCGCAATCCACATACCCAAGCCAATCGCTAAGAATGGTTGTTGTAAGGTAAAGGCTTTATGAGCATAACCATTCAGAATCGCTAAGATAATTCCGGTGAGAACCGTTGCCATGGCAGCGAAACGGAACCAGAACAACGCAGTTGGGGCAATAACTTTACTAATCGCTGGTTTTTGCTCATCGGGGATCTTTGGCATGGATGGAATTTGTACGAAATTGAAATACCATAACAAACCAATCCACATTACTCCTGAGAGCACATGGAGGTAGCGGAATAAAAAGGCAACCCAACCTGGACTTCCCACATTGGAGCCAAATAAAACCACAATTAATAGAGTCAGGACAAAGCCTGCCAGCACTGTACGGCCAAGAGAGGTCAAGATTGACGACATGTATATCTCCTAAATAGGTACAAAACCTTGCAACTATAAACCATCTGCCCTATGTTTGCCTTGATGGACATCCTCTTTCTGAAAGGTTTAAGATTATTCCCATGCAAAGACTCTATATTCAAGAGGTAGTCACTCGCGATGGCTTTCAGGCTGAAAGTAGCTTCATACCAAGCGCAGACAAAATTGCCTTGATTAACCGCTTGAGCCAAGCTGGCTATGCCAAGATTGAGGTGACCTCGTTTACTAGCCCTAAGGCGATCCCCATGCTCGCCGATGCAGAAGAGGTGATGAGCAAGATTGAGCGCGGACCAGGTGTGGTGTACACCGTTTTGATTCCGAACCTTAAAGGTGCTGAGCGCGCCCTTCGAGTCGGTGTTGATGAATTCAACTTAGTGATGTCTGTTAGTGAGGCCCATAATCAATCCAATCTCCGCATGACGCGAGCCGATTCTGCAACAGCACTGGGTGATGTTATTCGTCTAGCGCATGATGCTAAGGTAGCGGTCAATGTCTCTCTATCCACCAGTTTTGGTTGCCCCATGAGTGGCATGACCCCACTATCTGAGCTAATGCACTGGATTGATCATTTTGCCAATGAAGGGGTGCGTGGCATCAGTATCTGCGATACCACTGGCATGGCAAACCCGCAGCATGTCAAGGAAGTTTGCGAACAGGCGCAGTCTAAATATCCAGCGATGGAATGGACTTTGCATTTTCATAATACGCGGGGCATGGGTTTAGCGAATGCTTTAGCGGCTGTAGAAGTTGGTATCAATCGCTTTGATTCTTCCTTGGGAGGACTGGGTGGTTGCCCTTATGCCCCAGGAGCAACGGGTAATGTCTGTACTGAAGAGCTCGTGCATATGTTTGATCTAATGGGCTACAACACCAATATCAATTTAGATCTCTTATTGGAATGTTCTGCTCAACTCCGTGATCTAGTTGGCAGAGCACTACCTAGCCAACTCTTGTTGGCAGGTAAAGTAGACCGTATCTACGAAACGGTTTGCCAAAGTTAGTTTATTTCTTGGCTGCTTGCACTTTTGCTAAGTACTCGGCAATCCGATGCTTGATATCAGGAACTGAACCCGATTGCACGAGATCGTATAAATCGACTGCGCGAGTATCCCGTTTGCATGCATGAAGAGCCATCGCTCTGGCATCCGGAGGAATCTCCAAAATATGCTCGAGTACCTGAGCTTCATAGGCATGCCAATCGGTTGCCTCAAGTACTGCGGTCAAGATACCAAACTCCTTTGCCTGATGGGCATCAATCCGTCTGGGGTTCCCAATTAACTGCTGTGCGCGATCTGAACCTACAGATTCAGCAAGGCGGCGTGAGCCAAGGATTAATCCAAAACGTGCCCCTGGGAACATCATGCGCATATCCTCAGAGCCGACGCGATGGCGGCAAGCTAAGAGGAGGTCAGCGCCAGCGCCAATTGTTTGTCCGTGCGCAAACGCCATCGTATCAAACGGTGCATGCGCAATCGCTTGCAGCATTTGTTCAATACGTACGAAATGTAAGAGTAGATCGCCTGCGCTAGCATCATCCAAGTTCGAGAAATCAAAGCCTGCACAGAAGCCCTGCCCTGCTCCCTTAAGAATCAATAGTCGGGTGCCATCAAGTTCAGACTCTTTGCTTACCTGAAGAAGCTCATTAGCGAGCTCATAACTAATGGCATTTCGTTTCTCGGGACGATTAAGCGTAACGCGTTTGATATGCCCGGAATGCTCTACCTGAATTGTGTTCATCTTTACCCCACTAACTCGTCATTATGCTCACCCAAGCGGGGTGGTCGCTTTGCAATACCTGCATTCTTACCATTGAACTTCACTGGGCTCACTACGGTCTTCGTTTGATGACCATTGGCCATTTCTAAGGGCTGCACCCATTCCATGGCAACTGTCTGGGGATCGCTCAAAACAGCAGAGTACTGATTGATAGGGCAGCATGGTATCCCTGATTTACTAAACGCCTCAATCCAATAGGCAGCAGTATTTGTTTGTAAGATCACTTCTATCAAGTCTTCTAAAGCAACTTGATTTTTTGCACGCAGTGCGGTTGTACTAAAGCGTTCATCTTGCAAGAGGCTATCACTTTGTAATATTCGGCAGACACTTTCCCACAAGGCTTGGGTACCAGCTGCCATCACTAGATAATCATCACTTGCTTTGAAGGCTTGATACGGTGCATTGCGCGGATGGGCTGATCCCAGCTTAACAGGATCTTTACCAACACCAAAATACTCTGAGGTTTGAAGGGCTGCAATTGCTAACGATGTTCCCATCATTGGCACATCAATATGAACACCCTGTCCAGTAAGCTGCACATGGCGCAATTGCGCGCAGATACTCATTGCGCCATATAAGCCCGCCGTGAAATCAGCTACCGGTACACCGCACTTTACGGGAGCGCCGCCTGCTTCACCGGTCACACTCATAATCCCGCTCATGGCTTGGATCGTGACATCAAAGCCGCCTTCATTGGCCCTTGGTCCTGTTTGTCCGTATGCCGAGATTGAGCAATAAATAAGCTTGGGATTAAGTTTCAAGGCCGAGTCAAAATCCAGACCCAAGCGCTTCATTACTCCAGGGCGGTTGTTCTCAATCAGGACATCGGCTTTTGCAATGAGTTCCTTCGCTTTCGCATTGTCTTTGGGATTTTTAAGATCTAAAGTAATCGAACGCTTATTACGATTTAAGGATGCAAAGTTCTCACTAAGGCGATCGTTCTCTGGACCAGTATGGGGTGGCCAAGCTCTGAGAGTATCACCTGCTCCAGGGCTCTCAAGTTTAATAACATCCGCTCCTAGGTCCCCCATCAGCATTCCACAAAAGGGGCCTGCAGCAACATTGCAAATCTCAATGACACAAACGCCATGGAGTGGGCTTAATACAGATCCAGTAGTCGGCATGTTCGGGAGCATTCTATTCAATGGAATGCTTTATTCTAACGATCTTAGTAAAGCATCAAAGATTTAGGCTCCGTTCAACATACCGCTCTACGATTTAATGGATAATAGAACGTACTATTTATAAAGTTCTTAGAAAATATGCCTACTAGTTTACCCACTGATTCGATTGCACCATTACGGCATTTTGTGACCCAAATGACCCACTTAATTGGTCAATCTCATGAGGAGTCTTTTGTGCGGCCCAAAGCCAAAGCCCTTCTCAAAGAGTTGATTGCTTCGGATGACTGGTTGCCAGAGTTTTGCACCGTGCCACACCCACAGTTCTACCAACAATATTTACTCTATGCCGATCCACTCGAGCGATTTTCGGTGGTTAGTTTCGTATGGGGTCCGGGACAAGCGACCCCGATTCATGATCATATGGTGTGGGGTCTGATTGGGATGCTACGTGGTTCAGAAAGAGGGCAACGCTATGAACGAGATGCCGATGGGTCATTAAAGCCCGTAGGCCGTGAAGAAGCCTTAATGCCTGGCGATATTGACGAGGTCAGCCCAACGATTGGCGATATTCATATTGTGAAGAATGCCTTTGCCGATAAAACCTCGATTAGCATTCATGTGTACGGTGGCAATATTGGTGGTGTGAAGCGTCACGTTTACGACCCCAGCTCTGGAGCAATCAAAAACTTTGTTTCAGGCTATTCCTCTACGCAAGTACCCAACCTCTGGGATCGATCCGCCGAGATTCGAGCGCAACTGAGTTAATGTAATTTAACGTGTGGTTCTGTGCGACGCGTAATCATCCGCGCCAGAGTATCAAGACTGACCTTTGCCCAGCCATGCAAAGCTAGTTCGTGCATCTTATATAAAGAGAGATACATTAGCTTAGCAAAGCTACCCTCAATCATGAGGTTACCGCCAATGAGACCGCCCATCATGCTGCCTACGGTACTGTATTTACCGAGTGATACGAGAGAACCAAAATCGCGATAGCGATAAGGCTTAAGCGCTTTATTGGCGATGCGTAACTGAATTTGTTTAAAGAGATGCGAGGCCTGTTGATGAGCAGCTTGAGCACGGGGTGGCACAAAACCCCCCTTCCCATCATTGGCCTCAGGCCATGGGCACGCAGCACAATCTCCCATGGCAAAAATATTAGGATCCCTACTCGTTTGCAAGGTTGGCAAAACCACTAGCTGATTAATACGGTTAGTTTCTAAACCCTCAATCTCTTTTAAGAAATCAGGCGCCTTCACACCCGCGGCCCACACAATTAACTCAGCAGGTAAGCTGCTGCCATCTGCAAAGCGGACTTCATTAGGCACAACCTCAGCAACTTTCTTATTCGTAATGACCTCAACACCCATGCGCTCAAGCAATGCCGTAGTAGCAAGCGATAGACGTAGCGGTAAGGCTGGGAGAATGCGTGGAGCTGCCTCAATCACACTCACTTTTAGATCTTTATTAGGGTCCACGCGGTCTAAGCCATATGAGACCACCTCACGCGTCGTGCGATATAACTCCGCAGCGAGCTCTACTCCAGTTGCTCCGGCACCAATAATGGCAACATGCAATTGATCTGGTGTTAAGGGACTCGTTTGTGCCTGCGCCCGAATAATGGCATTGAGCATTTTGGTATGAAAGTGCTTCGCATCATCTTGAGATTCCAAACGCAGAGCAAATTGCTCTACACCAGGCGTCGCAAAGTCATTACTCAGACTACCAATTGAAAGAATCAATGTGTCGTACGGGACGGTACGTTGTGGCGTAATCTCAATTCCTTGATCATCACAATAAGGAGCGACCAACACCTCTTGACGCTCACGATCAAGACCAATCATCTCGCCAATCCGGTATGTGAAATGGTGCCAATGGGCTTGAGCGATATAGTCCACTTCATGATCACCCAGATCCATGCTGCCCGCAGCAATCTCATGCAGTTTTGGTTTCCAAATGTGGGTTCGATTCTTATCAATCAGCGTAATCGATAGCTCTACTGTTCGTCCTTTGCGCGGGCCATAACGATCGCCCAAGCGAGTTGCTAACTCTAGACCACCAGCACCGCCACCCACAATCACTATTCGATGCATAAATCTACTTTCTTCTTCTTATTGATTATTTGAGGCGTAAGCGTTATTGTGCAGTCCAACCACCATCCATATTCCATGCAGCACCTCTCACCTCAGAGGCATCCGGTCCACATAAGAAGACTGCGAGAGCAGCTAATTGTTCTGGTTTAACAAACTCGCCAGATGGCTGTTTCTCGGAAACTAAGGCATGCTTTGCGGCGTCATTAGAAATTCCTTCACGGTCGGCACGGGCATCCACCTGCTTTTGAACCAATGGTGTCAATACCCAACCTGGGCAAATCGCATTACATGTCACACCGGTGTTAGCGTTTTCCAAAGCAACCACTTTGGTTAAGCCAATGATGCCGTGCTTAGCTGCCACATAGGCAGCCTTTTGCATGGAGGCCACCAAACCATGGACCGAGGCAATATTAATGATCCGCCCCCAATTACGCTGTTTCATGCCCGGAAGTGCTAAACGAGTAGCGTGAAACGCTGAACTTAAATTAATCGCAATCACCGCATCCCAGCGATCGACCGGAAAATCTTCCACATTGGCAACATGCTGAATGCCCGCATTGTTTACCAACACATCAATCGAGCCAAAGCGCTTCTCGGTCGCAGTAATCATTTGAGCAATCTCATCGGGCTTACTCATGTCGGCGCCGTGATAATCCACCGCAACTCCATAGGCCTTCACCGCATCAATGGCAGTCTCCTTATCACCAAAACCGTTCATCATCACATTGGCACCTTGCTTAGCCATCGCTTTAGCCATTGCCAAACCAATTCCGCTAGTGGATCCAGTAACGAGTGCTGTTTTTCCTTTTAAGATCATTTTTTTATCCTTCCATTACCAACTAAAACTAACATCATATTCTTATAGGCCAATAAGCTTTGCAATCCCCTCCCAAAACTCTTTCGGTATCTCCGTGAGAAGCCATGTTAGGGTGATGTAGCGCAGTAGTTTACCAATCGCCATGTAAATCAAGCATTGCAGCCAATTAAAGCGGAGCCAGCCGGCAACTAGGCACAGAGGGTCGCCTATCGCGGGTAACCATGACAGCAATAACATTGGTGGCCCCTTCTGTTCTAACCAAGCTTGTGCTCGAGAATTCGTTTCACCTTTCAGTGATTCATAGGTATTTCGTGCCAAGAGTCCCAGCCACCAATTGATCATTCCTCCGATCGTATTGCCTACTGTTGCAACTGTAATTGCTAACCAGTAGTCTTGTGGATTGAGACTCACATAAGCAAATAACACGGGCTCGGAACCCATCGGGATTAAGGTTGCCGAAACAGTTGCTACGATAAATACTGCGGGTAGACCCACTGTGGGCATTCCAAACCAATCCAACAGGGTTTGAAGCACTGCTTCCATTAATTTAGGACGCCAGCCTCTTTTAGGGCTTTAATTTGCTCTTCACTCAAGCCAATCGATTGAAGAATTGTCTGCGTATGCTCTCCCAATGTGGGCGCGCGATGACGAATGGCGCCAGGATTATTGGATAATTTCGGAATAATTCCGGGCATCTCCACCTTAAGTCCATTAGCACTTTCAATCGTTTCAATCACACCACGGGCACGATAGTGCGGATCCTCTGCAATATCCTTTGCCGTATAAATACGCCCTGCCGGTACTGCGATCTCTTGCAATGCATTTAAGACCTGATCAATGGATTGGGTTTGTGTCCACTGCCCGATGATCTGATCAATCTCTTCGGCGCGTTTTGCTCGCCCATCATTTCTGGCTAAGTCAGGATCATGGGCTAAATCCGATCGCCCAATGAATTCCATGAGGCGCTTAAATAAAGAATCGCCATTGGCGGCAATCAAGATGTATTGTCCATCTGCGCAAGGGTAAGCATTGGATGGGGCAATACCTGGTAATGCGCCTCCAGCCGGTTGACGTACCGCTCCAAACACATGGTATTCAGGTAATAGACTTTCTGTTAAGTTAAACACTGCCTCGTATAAAGCCACATCAATCATTTGGCCTTTGCCACCCCTAGCATCACGCTCATAGAGGGCTAGCAATACTCCAAGGGCACCATGCAAACCAGCGATCGTATCGCCAAGTGATAAGCCGGCGCGCGCAGGCACATCGCCCGGATGACCTGTGAGATAGCGCAGGCCTGCAGTTGCCTCCGCAATTGCTGCAAAGCCCGGCTCATCCCGCCGTGGACCATCTTGACCATAACCAGAAATGCGCAACATGATCAACTTAGGATTGAGTTGATGCAACTCATCCCAACCCATCCCCCACTTCTCCATGGTGCCCGGTCGAAAGTTCTCAATCAGCACATCGGCTTCTTTGGCCAAGCGACGAACGATGTCTTGTCCCTCTTTCAGTCGCAAATCAATGCAAATGGATTGTTTGTTACGGGATTGGGCCTGCCACCATACCGAAGTGCCCTCATGAATCATGCGCCACTTCCTCAAGGGATCACCATCTTGAGGGGATTCCACCTTGATAATCTCCGCCCCAAAATCAGCCAAGGTCTTGGCAGCAAAGGGTCCTGCAATTAACTGCCCCAGCTCTAAGACACGGATTCCAGAAAGAATTTGATGCATTGCAATGAGCCCATTAAACAAATAAGTATCTAGCTTAAACTATTGATATCAGCAATAAATTAATCAACTAAGCTCTTATGACTCACCCCATTCCAAAACCCGATCAATATCAAGAAATGCGCGAGGCACTGCGCGACTTATGCTCCCGCTATGACTCCGCATACTGGCAACAGGTCGATCACGAGCGAGGCTACCCCGAAGCCTTTGTGAATGCCATTACCGAGGCTGGCTGGCTGGCAGCCTTGATCCCCGAACAGTATGGCGGCTCTGGTCTGGGTCTCGCAGAGGCCTCGGTGATCATGGAAGAAATTAATTTTTCGGGCGGTAATGCGGGCTCATGCCATGGTCAGATGTATAACATGGGCACTTTGCTGCGTCACGGCTCGGATGAGCAAAAGAAACTGTACCTCCCCAAAATTGCCTCTGGTCAACTTCGCTTACAAAGTATGGCGGTTACTGAGCCCACTACTGGCACAGACACTACCAAGCTCAAAACTACTGCAGTCAAAAAAGGGGATTGTTATGTAATCAACGGGCAGAAGGTTTGGATCTCTCGCATTCAGCATTCAGACCTAATGATCCTCTTAGCTCGCACGACTCCGCTAGCCGAGGTTAAGAAAAAGTCTGAAGGTATGTCCATCTTCATCGTCGATCTTCATCAGGCAATTGGTAAGGGGATGGAAGTTCGTCCGATTGCAAACATGGTGAATCATGAAACCAATGAGGTGTTCTTTGACAATCTCGAAATCCCCGCCGAGAATTTAATCGGCTCTGAAGGCCAAGGCTTTAAATATATTCTGGATGGTCTCAATGCAGAACGCACCTTAATTGCGGCTGAGTGCATAGGTGATGCGTATTGGTTTATTGATCGTGCCAGACGATATGCTAATGATCGGGTGGTCTTTGATCGCCCCATCGGTATGAACCAAGGAATCCAGTTTCCGATTGCGGATAGTTATATTGAGACCGAAGCAGCGAATCTCATGCGCTTTAAGGCCTGTGAACTCTTTGACCATAATGAGCCCTGCGGCGCCGAGTCCAATATGGCGAAATATCTGGCTGCAAAGGCCTCATGGGAGGCTGCGAATGTGTGTATGCAAACCCATGGTGGCTTTGGCTTTGCCTGTGAATACGATGTAGAGCGTAAGTTTAGAGAAACTCGTCTTTATCAAATAGCGCCCATCTCAACCAATTTGATCTATTCCTACGTTGCAGAGCATTTACTCGGTTTACCCCGTTCGTTCTAACTAGAGCTCCTTACGCATGCGTCCATTAGATGGGATCACAATCGTCGCTCTAGAGCACGTTATTGCCGCACCTTTTGCGACACGCCAACTTGCTGATTTAGGAGCTCGCGTAATCAAGATTGAGCGTCCTGGTGATGGTGACTTTGCCCGTCATTATGATGAGCGGGCCAAGGGGATGTCATCGCACTTTACCTGGGTGAATCGCTCTAAAGAAAGTTTGACCCTCGATCTCAAGCAAGATGCTGCACTCTCGATCCTCAAGAAACTATTACAAACGGCTGATGTCTTTGTTCAAAATCTAGCCCCGGGTGCTGCAGTACGCATGGGTTAAGCCCTGAAGCACTGCAAGCCATCAATCCACAATTGATCTATTGCAATCTATCAGGCTATGGTGAGGATGGCCCCTACCGAGATAAGAAAGCATACGACCTTCTTATTCAGAGTGAGGCGGGTCTCCTCTCCATTACGGGCACTCCGGATGAGCCGAGTAAAGCGGGTATCTCGATTGCGGATATTGCGGCAGGTATGTATACGTATACCAACATCATGGCAGCTTTATTGCTGCGCCAGAAAACTGGCAAGGGTTCGGTGATTGATGTGTCTATGCTAGAAGCTCTTGGCGAGTGGATGGGGTATGCCATGTACTACAGCGCCGATCGCGCACCACCCCCACCCCGAACTGGGGCAACGCATGCCACGATTTATCCCTATGGTCCATTTAAAGCAGGTGACGGTAAAACGATCATGCTGGGTTTGCAGAATGAACGGGAGTGGGAACTCTTTTGTGAAAAAGTGTTAGATCAACCCGCATTAGCCAAGGACCCGCGCTTTGAGAAGAACTTCAAACGCAACGAGAACCGTATTGAGCTTCAACAAATTATCTTGGATCGATTTACAAGCCTAACGAGCGAGCAGGTGATTGCCAAACTCGATGCGGCACAGATTGCGAATGCCTCTTTAAATGATATGCATCAGTTTTGGGATCATGAGCAACTTAAAGCTCGGCAACGCTGGGTATCGGTAGACTCCCCGAAGGGGCAAATTCCTGCCTTGCTTCCACCCGGAGTTAATAACGCCTATCAATACCGTATGGATAAGATACCTAGCGTGGGGGAGCACACGGTTGCCATCCTCACGGAGCTAGGTTATAGCGATACTGAAATTGCGAAATTAAAACAAGATCAGTCAATCTAACTCAATCGTGCTGTGCAGTAAGCTACGTCTCTCAAACCGATACTCCGAGATATCGTAATTGATACCTTTATGCAGAGGAAACTTTGACAAGATCGCATTGCCGTGGTGGCCATGTCGATACTCGGCATTCTTACCATAGTGCCAGTCTGGATAGATGCCATCAGCCAGAAAATGGGTGATCTCATGTTTTGGCCAACTGGCAAAGCGGCGCTGCCGTTTTACGTTCTCTTGCTGTAGCTCCTGAATGAAGATTAGATCAGGATGATGGGACCTTAATTTTTGGCGCAGACGATAAACCGTAGTGTTTAACTTTAGGGGAGAAAGCCCTTTATGCATATTGAGCGTGATCACGCGTAGTGCAACCATAGAATTAGCGTGGATTCTGTTGGCGTCTCATACGTGCATGATAGATTTCTGTTTGTACCAGTTCTTCACATTGCATGCATTTATTGCAAATCGATGCTTCTTCCCGCAACTCTTCAATTGAATTAATCTCGTGATTTGCGAGATACTCACGCAAATCTTCATCCCAAATTTGATTACATAAACAGATGACGTCTGCCATAGTTGTAATGTTTGTAATTTAGTGCGCCTGTTCTTGTAATAAGGCAATTGCTTCAGTGACCGAGTTAACTACTTTCAGATGGGTAAAGTGCTGCTCTATCAGAAACTCTTCTTTACGAACCTCATTGGCGAATGAGAGTAAGCCGTCATAGAACCCTTCGAGATTAACAAGAATAATGGGCTTGGTATACGCCCTGATGTGATTGCCGGTCCAGACCTCAAATAACTCTTCAAAGGTACCAATCCCGCCTGGGAGAACCACAAAGGCATCGGAGAGCTCGATCATCATCTCCTTACGCTGAACCATGTTCTGTACTACGTGAAGGTCATCAAGCCCTTCCAAGACAGGCTCAGCTTCCATCATAAAACTGGGGATAATACCTACCACCTCGCCTTGGCAAGAGAGCGCACCGCGTGCTACTTCCCCCATTAAGCCCCGTCCTCCACCACCAAAGACGAGACGCCAAGCATGACTGGCAATTTGACAACCAAGCTCTTGTGCTGCAGAAGCCCAATTGGGGTTCTTGCCGGGTCGCGAGCCACAAAAAACACATACCGTATATGCCATGGCTCGATTGTGCCATTACCAACGCACCATACTCTTTGTGGCTTGTTAGAATCAATAGACTTCAATTTAAGGCTGTCTAATCTAGCCCCCATGTACCAAGCTTTTATCGACGCATTCTCTTTGTTAGCCCAGCTTGACGCCACGATTATTCGGATCGTCATTACCTCTATTCAGGTGAGCTTAAGCGCCCTCATTTTGGGAACCCTTGTTGGGCTTCCCTTGGGTGCATGGCTTGCCACCGAAGAGTTTGCTGGTAAGAAGGTAGCGATTGTGATCCTCAATAGCCTGATGGGAGTCCCTACAGTAATCGTTGGGGTTTTGGTCTACTTAATCCTGTCGCGCAGCGGTCCATTTGGCGAATGGGGCTGGCTCTTTACGGTGAAAGGAATGATCGTAGCCCAGTTTTTTATTACCACCCCTCTCATTGCTGCATTAAGCCGTCAAATACTAGAAGACTCTTGGAGAGTTCATCGGGAACCATTCATGACCTTACGTCTACCGCCCCTTGCTCGCCTTAAATGGCTAATCTGGGACTGCCGATTCTCACTCACCATCGCCATTCTCGCGGGGTTTGCGAGAGCCATTTCCGAAGTGGGTGCAGTAATGATTGTGGGTGGCAATATTGATCGGGTGACCCGCACCATGACCACTGCCATTGCCCTAGAAACCAGTAAAGGTGATCTTGCTTTAGCGCTCTCTCTTGGGATTGTGCTGCTGGGAATTGTTCTATTGGCAAATATTTTCATATTTGTAGTTCGTCAGATTGCGGAGCGACGCTATGGATAAACTCCTCACACTGGATCAAATAAAGGTATTTTCCGACAGGCGTACGATCTTTCGTGCTGATCATATTGAAATTCCGATGAATGGCATGATTGCCTTAGTTGGATCCAATGGGGCTGGCAAGACCACGCTATTACGTCTGATCCACGGCTTAATAAAGCCTGCTTCGGGATCCTGTCTTAGCCCCTTTGAAAAGCATGAAAGTGCTTTGGTTCTACACTACACCCCCATGCTCAAAGCCAGCGTACGCGAGCATCTAACTCTATTACGTGACGCCAATCTCACAGTCAGTGATTCTGTAGTTGATCAAGCCCTAGCAAGCGTGGGCTTGGGGCATTTGGCAAATAATCCTGCCCAAAAACTATCAGCAGGAGAACGGCAAAAATTATGCTTTGCGAGGGCCCGCTTACAGAATCCAAAATTGGTGATGCTCGATGAACCTACTGCTAATTTAGATCCAAATGCGAGTGATGATGTTGAGGGCATGATGATGCAATTGGTAAAAGAATCAAAGGTGGTGATCTTTGCCTCTCATAATATGGCCCAGGTCCAACGCTTAGCGGATATCGTTCTCTTTATGCACGATGGTCAGATCTTTGAAATGGGATCTCCAGAACAGTTCTTTAAAAACCCTCAGACCAAAGAGGGATCGCAGTTCCTTACCCGCGAATTTATTGCACAATAAGTAGATATCGTTATTAGGAGGTCATATGCGCTTGATCAGCAATAGCTTTAAGAATAATGAAGTGATCCCTGGAGAGTTTGCTTTTTGCATTCCCAATGATCGCGGGCATGTCTGTTTAGGTTCAAATCGTAACCCGCATTTACATTGGGATGATGTTCCGGCAGGCACCCAATCCTTTGCCATTATTTGTCATGATCCCGATGTTCCCTCCAAACCCGATGATGTGAACCAGGAGGGTAAAACCGTACCAGCCTCTTTACCCCGCATTGATTTCTTTCACTGGGTTCTAGTTGATATCCCTAAGGATGTTCGTGAGATCCCAGCGGGAACCCTCTCTTCGGAGGTGACCCCTAAAGGCAAACCAGGACCCCAGACCCCAATCGGTGGTGCCCATGGCATTAATGACTATACCGCTTGGTTTTCAGGCGATGCTGAGATGAAGGGTAATTACTTTGGCTACGATGGCCCCTGTCCTCCTTGGAACGACAGTATCTGGCATCACTATATCTTCACCATTTATGCGCTAGATACACCTTCTCTGGCACTGGGTGGAACCTTTGACGGCAAGACAGCGCTAGCCGCTTTACAAGGTCATATTTTGGGTAATGCTCAGATTACGGGGCGTTACACCCTCAATCCAGAACTTGCATAGAAAAATCCCCAAGATATAACTTGGGGATCTTGATTTACCTAACTAGGCTTATTTTTTGGCGGGAGCGGCCGCAGGTGCTGGAGCTGGTGC
>OFQP01000061.1_pt1 | contig 18367 bp, 19 predicted proteins | sample 1542771 | NCBI WGS metagenome assembly OFQP01 (sample SAMN05442509, study PRJEB24371) | freshwater metagenome | isolation source: Freshwater Lake | place: Canada: Niagara | collected 2012-08-09 | reverse complement strand
GATCAAGTAATGGATTTGTTTGTAAAAAGGTAAGTGGGTTGTGAGGGACTCGAACCCCCGACCCGGTGATTAAGAGTCACCTGCTCTACCAACTGAGCTAACAACCCGGCTTTTTATTACTGCCCGACCCTATCAGCGATTTACTAAAGGTAAATTCGGGCTTAGGTTTTCCTATTTATTACTACTTTTTATAACGCTTATAGGAGGCGTTTATTTCATCCTCTGCTGCCTTTTGATCTACCCAATCACCACCGTGGACCACTTTGTTTGGTTCTAGTGATTTATAGACCTGAAAGAAGTGTTTTATTTCTTCAAGCTCAAAGCTTGGAAGATCTGAGATATTAGTTAAATAATCTTTTCTGATATCACCTGCTGCAACGCAAAGTAATTTATCATCCCCACCCGCTTCATCACTCATTCGCAGCATGCCAATTGCGCGTACTGAGACCACACAACCTGGAAATGTTGGCTCATCCAGCATTACGAGAGCATCTAGTGGATCACCATCTTGAGATAAAGTATTTTCAACAAAGCCGTAATCATATGGATAACGAGTTGATGTGAAGAGCATTCGATCTAATCTAATTTGACCAGTCTCATGATCGATCTCATACTTATTACGAGAGCCTGCAGGAATCTCAATTACAACATCAAAGATCATCGGCTTCATTACTTTCTCCTATGTGTAATTAATTGCTAACTCTTTGCCAAATTAGTGGGGTGAGCGACGGGGCTCGAACCCGCGACATCCCGGACCACAACCGGGTGCTCTACCAGCTGAGCTACGCCCACCATGTTTTGCAAAGGCAATGATACGGCAAATATCTGCTACTTATTTATACCTATTCTCTTACCTATTAATTACTGCCTGGTTAGGGAAGAAATATTGCGCTGCGGTAGTAATCAAGCTCTGCAATTGAGTCTCTGATATCACCGAGTGCTCGATGATTTCCATCTTTAGCAGGGGCTGAGAAGTAGGTTTTAGGGTGCCATCTTCTTGCTAACTCTTTAATGGTTGAGACATCAATAGTTCGATAATGCAGATACTTATTTAATAGGGGTAGATCTCTAGCGATAAAGGCTCGATCAACATAGACAGAGTTACCAGCCAGTGGTGATTTACCTTCAGCAGGTGCGTATTTTTTTAGATAGGCGATGATCGCCTCATCTGCTTTATCTAAAGTTGTCCCATTTGGGATCTCTTTAATAAGTCCAGAGTTAGTATGCATATCTATTACAACCTGTTGCATGTTAGCTAATTTCTCCGGATCACACTTAATTACTAGATCAACTCCGGTGCCTAATACATTTAGTTGGGCATCAGTTACTAGGACTGCAATCTCAACTAGGGCATCATTTTGAATATCTAGCCCGGTCATCTCACAATCGACCCAGATTATGTTTGGAAGATCAGCGCTCATATGGGTTAAGCCTATTGGGTTCAGCTGCCTAACTAGTTCACCTTTAGTTCACCTTAGTTTTACCTCATGTCCCCTTGTCCCACCCACTTACCTAGCATTATGAGGCTGTGAGTTCAACCGTTGCTGCGCCAAAATCAACACCGGCGCCTAGAGTAATTACTACTGAGCCAAGATTTACTGACAAAGTATTTAGGGGTGTAGTTACATCTGGTGGCTTATTTTCATTAGCACTTTTAGGTTTAATTGGATTTTTCTTAGTTTATAACGGCTTTGAAGCAATACGAGCAGCTGGCCTGGGATTCATAACTGGCTTTGATTGGGTGGACGCCATACCGGAGGAAGGTCAACCTGCAGCTTATGGAGTTGGCGCAATGCTTTACGGAACAATTGTTACTGGAATTTTAGCGATGATTATGGGTGTGCCAATTGCAGTTGGTACCGCATTGTTTTTATCATATTACGCACCGCAGTGGCTTAAAAAACCAATGGTGGTAGTAGTTGATGTAATGGCAGCAATCCCATCAATTGTTTACGGATTATGGGGTTACTTTGTTTTAATGCCGCATGCAGAGTACTGGGCTAAATTAATTCACAAGTACTTTAGCTTTATTCCATTCTTTGATATGCCAGCACCAGTATTTACTAGATCACCTTTTATTGCAGGCTTAGTGTTAGCAATCATGATTACACCAATCGTGACTGCGGTAGCACGGGAAGTATTTGCACAAACTCCGCTAGAGCGAATCCAGGCAGCGTACGCACTCGGTGCTACTAAGTGGTCAATGATTAAAGCGGTGGTAATTCCTTATGGTCGCGGCGGTGTGATTGGTGGCGCCATGCTTGGTTTAGGCCGAGCCCTTGGTGAAACAGTTGCTGTTTACACAGTACTTAACTTAGTTTATGACATTCGAATTGAAGTTTTATTAAGCGCTGGTGGGTCAGTGGCATCTATGATCGTTAATAAATTCGGGGAAGCTGATCGAGTTGAATTACAAGCATTAATGGCAGCCGGCTTTGTTCTATTTTTAGTTACCTTAGCGGTTAACTTTCTAGCCAACGCTATTATTAATAAGACGGCGAGAGAGTAAAAATGAGCCAAAGTGTCTTGCTGGTTAAGCCAGAGCATCCTTGGAAGCTAACTCCAAAAGACTTAATTACTGATTTACTTGGGGCGTTATTTACAGTTGTTGCAACCTTGGCAATTGTTGGCTTTTCACCATTAAAAGGTAAATTAGGATTTGCTTTGACATTAATTTTTATGTCAATAATTACTGCTACAGCAGTTAGCTGGATCAAAAAAGATCGTAAGGCTGCGGTAAATTCCTCCACCACAGTATTGGTTTATATTGCGGCATCATTTGTCATTATCGCTTTAGCTTCAGTTTTATATGAAATTATCAGATTAGGTGCTTCACAATTATCACCAGGTGCAATGTTCACTCAAGATATGTCACAAACAGCCTCAGAATCTGAACTAACTGAGGGTGGATTAATACATGCGGTGATTGGAACTGCCTACATCGTTACCTTTGCAACCGTGCTCTCCACACCAATTGGTATTTTAACCGCGCTTTATATAGTTGAAGTTAAAGGTCGATTTGCTGGACTAGTTAGATTTTTCGTACAAGCAATGAGTGGTGTGCCATCAATTGTTGCTGGATTATTTATTTTCGCGGTCTGGATGGTGCAGTTAGGAAATGCATATAGCGCCATAGCCGGTGCCTTTGCGTTAACAGTTTTAATGATTCCAACTGTGGCTAGAACCTCTGAAGAGGTATTAAAACTTATTCCAAGTGATCTTCGTGAAGCTGGTTTAGCTTTAGGTGCTACCCAGTGGCGCACAGTTGCCATGGTGGTCATACCAGCAGCAAGGAGTGGGTTAATTACAGCGGTAATTCTAGGAATAGCTCGAGTAGTCGGTGAAACTGCGCCCTTACTTCTAACAATTGGTGGCGCTGATGCAATTAATTTAAACCCTACGCAAGGAAATATGTCAGCTTTTCCTTACTATGTTTGGAAAAATCTACTTATCGGAAGTGAAAATGCTATTAGTAGAGCTTGGCAGGGCGTTTTTGTATTAATGGTTATTGTCTTCATATTTTTTGCACTGGCTAGATACTTTGGAGCAGCTAAAGGAAGTAGGAGAAAATGAGTAATGAGAATTCACCAGAAACTCCCAATGAGCGAAAGGAAAATATGAGTCAGTTAACAGGAAAGCCGGAGAGTGGGCAAAAGAGTAGTTCAGCGCAAGATCGCAAAGTTGCCACTCATTCATTAGCAGATGTTGCTGCGGCAAGAACTGCCAAGGTGGGTAAGCCGATTGCTGGCTTAACTGGCCTTACCGCAAAAGGAATTCATGCCTGGTTTGGTAAAAAACATGTACTTGAAGATATCTCAATGGATTTCTTCTCTGGCACAGTAACCGCGCTAATTGGTCCATCAGGTTGTGGTAAATCCACATTTATTCGAATCCTTAACCGGATGCATGAATTTATTCCAACTGCAGCTCTTGCTGGTCAGGTAATTCTAGATGGCAAAGATGTTTATGATCCAGGAGTAGATGTTACAAAGATTAGATTAAAAGTAGGAATGGTATTTCAGAAACCAAATCCATTCCCATCGATGACGATTAAAGAGAATGTTCTATCTGGGCTAAAACTTGCTCAAATTAAAATTGAAAATGCAGATGAGTTACTCGAGAGTTGCCTAAGAAGAGCAGGTCTTTGGGATGAAGTTAAAGATCGATTAGATGAGTATGGCGGAGCGTTATCAGGTGGGCAGCAACAGCGCTTATGTATTGCCAGATCCCTTGCAGTAAATCCACAAGTTCTTCTAATGGATGAGCCTTGCTCAGCTCTTGATCCAGGATCAACACTTCGAATTGAGGAAACCATTAGAGAGTTGGCCTCTAGCATCAGTATTGTGATTGTTACTCATAATATGCAGCAGGCAGCACGCGTCTCTGATTACACAGGCTTCTTCTTATCAGATGGCGGCCCAGGTCGATTAATTGAAAGCTCATCAACTTCTGAGATATTTACTAATCCAAAGGAGAAGCGAACCGAGGATTATGTCTCTGGAAGATTTGGTTAATTTCGTTACCAATTGTTAACTTAACTAACATCATATGTTTACCTGATATGAGTCTCGAGTTCTCCTGGCCTAAGTAGTTTTCACTCACCGATTACTTCAAGGGGGAATAATGAAGTTACAAAGAAAATTGGCAGTTACCGTAATTGCCACAGCCGCATTAGTTTTATCATCATCACCAGCTTTTGCTGGTCAGATTAATGGTAGCGGTGCAACATTCGCTCAACCACTAATTGATGTTTGTAAAGTAGAGTTTACAAAAGATACTGGCCACACCGTAAATTACACCGCAGGTGGTTCAGGAAAAGGTCGTACTGACTTCACAAAAAATCTAGTTGATTTTGCTGCATCAGATTCTGTTTACACATCAGATTTCCCTGCTCACTTAGAGTATGCACCAGTTTATGCAGCTCCAATTGCAATTATGTACAATCTTCCAACAGTTAAAGAGTCAATTTATCTAAGTGAAGCAACACTTGCTCAGATCTTCTCTGGTTATATTACTAACTGGGATGACAAGCTTATTGCTGCAGATAATGAGCGCACAGTAAAGACTGTTACATACAAGACAAAGAAAGTAACCACCAAGGTTGGTGGCAAGAATGTAACAAAGACTGTTCCATTATTAGATAAAAAGGGTAAGCCAGTCATTGCTAGTACTTCTGAGAAGGTAGTAAATATCGATCTACCAAAACAACCAATTACTGTTTACTACCGTACTGACTCATCAGGAACATCTGAGCAATTCGGTAAGTTTCTAAAAGGTGCTAACGCTGGAGCAAATGAAAGATTATGGCCAAAGACAGCGAGTGGAACTTTTGCTAACTCCACACCAAATAACATCTCAACCTTCTTTAACTTCCAAGGCGCATCAGGTTCAGCATTAGTTGCAGCCGGTGTGAAGGGCAAAGTTGGCGGCATTGGATATGGTGAGGTTAGTTGGGCAACTGATAATAAATTAGCTGTTGCAAATATTAGAAACGCTGCCGGTGAGTTTATTGCTCCTACTGCTGCTGGTACCTCAGCATTTTTAGGTGGCGGAACTATTGAAGCTAATGGAAGCCTTACAGCTGATTACAAGAAGGCAATTTCAGGTGCTTATCCAATCGGAACAGCTTCATACGGACTTGTTTATCCAGAAGCTGCTAAGAAAGATTCAGCAACTCAAGCAATTGTTGCCGCTTGGCACACATACCTACTTGAGCAATGTCCAAAGAAGTTTCCAGAAAAGGGTTATGCCCAGATAACTGGACCTTTATACGACAAAGCAAAAGCACAGATTGCAAAGATCAAGTAAATAAGTAAAAAAGAAATCCCCCGCACACTCCTAGAGTGCGGGGGATTTTTTATGCTTAATTCTGTGTTGTTTTGGATACAACTGTTTAGTTAGAGTAAGATAAAGATGTAACTGTGACGAAAAACAGATTGCTAGATAAAGATCTGCGTTATGGGTGTGGACTCCGGAGGACCCGGGCCACTGATAATTATGCAAAGGGGTGGAATCCGGTTCACACCGGAGTCAGCCCATGCCAGCCATTAATCCAATTGTTCTTAATTCATTATCTGATCTTCAGCCAGCGCTTTATTGGTTAGATGCAGATCCATTAGAGCCTGACTCTCATTCATCTCTTACCAGTGAAATAGAAACTGATCTTTGTATTGTTGGCGCCGGTTACACCGGTCTTTGGACAGCTCTTCTTGCTAAAGAGCGAGATCCAAAGCGTGAGGTAGTAATAATTGAACAACGTGAGACTGGCAATGGTGCCTCAGGCCGTAATGGCGGCTTTTGTAATGGCTCTCTCACTCATGGTTTTGTTAATGGTTACACCCGCTTTGCCGATGAGATGGTAACTATTGAAAAATTAGGTAGGCAAAATCTTGATGCAATTGAGGAAACAATAAAGAAATACAAGATTGATTGTGATTTTGAAAGAAATGGTGAGCTACGAGTTGCAGTTGCCCCATGGCAGATGGCTGGTTTAAAAGAGGAGGCAGTTGCTAGAAATAAGACTGGTGATCAAGTTGAGGTATTAAGCAAAGAGGAAATAAGAGCGCTGGTTAAATCACCAATTTATGAGGGAGCACTCTTTGATCATGATGGCACAGCCTTAGTTGATCCGGCCAGATTAGTTTGGGGACTGGAGAAGGTTTGTCTCTCGCTCGGTGTGAAGATTTATGAAAACTCTAAAGTTGAGGAGTTAATCCAAGATGGGGATCAGGTAATTGTTAAAAGTGCCTATGGATCAATTAGAGCAAATAAGGTGGCTCTGGCCACCAATATCTACACACCCCTTGTTAAGAGTGTGAAAAAGTATGTAATTGCAGTTTATGACTTTCAATTAGTAACGCAGCCATTAACTGCTGAGCAGTTAGAAAGTATTGGCTGGAAAGGTAGAGAGGGATTATCCGATGCTGGGTATCAGTTCCACTACTACCGGTTAACTAAAGAGAATGAGATTTTATGGGGTGGTTATGATGCAATTTATAACTACGCTGGCAAGGTTAGAACTGAGTATGAAACTAGTCCTCTTACTTATGCCAGGCTTGCAACAAACTTCTTTAAAACATTTCCACAATTAGCTGGAATTAAATTTACCCATGGATGGGGTGGGGCAATTGATACCTGCTCAAGGTTTTCACCATTTTGGGGAACAGATTTTGATGGCAAAGTTGCCTACGTACTTGGTTACACCGGCCTTGGTGTTGCTACAACTAGATTTGGTGCATCCACCATGCTTGATTTATTAGATGGTATTGAAAGTGAAGCAACGGGATTGTCTATGGTTAAACACAAACCAATTCCATTTCCACCAGAGCCATTTAGATTTTTATTTATCAGGCTTACCCAATGGTCAATTACCAGGGCTGATAAAAATGAAGGAAAACGTAATTTATGGCTTAAGTTATTAGACCGACTTGGTTTGGGATTTGATTCTTAAGTAGTGCGCGCCTGGCAGGAATCGAACCTGCGACCTAATGCTTAGAAGGCATTCGCTCTATCCGACTGAGCTACAGGCGCATTTAGTGCTTTACGAGGATAAGTCTACCGATCACAACAGGTAAGGTTTGCCTCTATGGCTGAGTTTATTTACACGATGAAAAAGGCGCGCAAGGCGCACGGTGACAAAGTAATTCTTGATGACGTCACCTTGATGTTCTTACCTGGCGCCAAAATTGGTGTGCTTGGGCCAAACGGTGCTGGTAAGTCAACGGTGCTACAGATCATGGCTGGTATTCAACAACCATCAAATGGTGAGGCATACCTTTCACCTGGTTATACCGTCGGTATTTTATTACAAGAGCCACCACTTAATGAAGATAAAAATGTTTTAGAAAATGTGCAAGAGGGTGTGGCTGAAACTATTGGTTTATTAAATAGATTTAATGCAATAAGTGAAGAGATGGCAAACCCAGATGCTGATTACGATAAGTTGCTAGCTGAGATGGGAACTCTGCAAGAGCAATTAGATCACCGTAATGCTTGGGATTTAGATTCACAATTAGAACAAGCGATGGACGCGCTCCGTTGTCCACCACCGGACGCCGATGTGAAGGTGTTATCAGGTGGTGAGCGCCGCCGTGTTGCTTTATGTAAATTACTTCTACAAAAACCTGATCTATTACTCCTTGATGAGCCAACAAATCATCTAGATGCAGAATCTGTTTTGTGGCTTGAACAACATTTAAGTAAATATGAAGGAACTGTTGTTGCAATCACTCATGATAGATACTTTTTAGACAATGTTGCGCAGTGGATTTTAGAGTTAGATCGCGGACGTGCTTATCCGTATGAAGGAAATTACACAACCTATTTAGAAACTAAAGAAGCTCGTATGAAGGTTGAAGGACAAAAAGATGTTAAGCGCGCTAAGCGATTAAAAGAAGAGCTTGAGTGGGTGCGAATGAATGCAAAAGGGCGCCAAGTTAAATCTAAAGCACGGCTCTCTCGTTATGAAGAGATGGCAGCTGAAGCTGATAAAACTCGTAAGTTAGATTTTGAAGAGATTCAAATTCCACCAGGACCAAGACTTGGCGATATTGTGGTGGAGAGTAAAAATCTAGTTAAAGGCTTTGATGATCGAATCCTTATTGATGATCTATCTTTCACACTACCTCGCAATGGAATTGTTGGCGTAATTGGGCCAAACGGCGCTGGTAAAACAACATTGTTTAAGACAATTTTAGGAATGGAAAAAGCTGATTCAGGTGAAGTAAAAGTTGGTGAGTCGGTAAAGATTTCCTACGTTGATCAATCTCGTGGTGGTATTGATCCAAAGAAATCTCTTTGGGAGGTTGTCTCAGATGGTCTTGATTTTATAAAGGTTGGAAATGTTGAGATGCCAAGTAGGGCATATGTATCAGCCTTTGGTTTTAAAGGACCTGATCAACAAAAAATGGCTGGCGTCTTATCAGGTGGTGAGCGAAATAGATTAAATCTTGCGCTCACTCTTAAACAAGGCGGTAATTTATTACTTCTTGATGAGCCAACTAATGATTTAGATGTTGACACACTTGGTTCACTTGAAAATGCTTTACTTGAGTTCCCAGGCTGCGCCGTTGTGATCTCCCATGATCGCTGGTTCCTAGATCGAGTTGCAACCCACATCCTTGCTTATGAAGGTGAATCAAAGTGGTTTTGGTTTGAAGGAAACTTTGAAAGCTATGAAGAGAATAAGATTGCTCGCCTAGGCATTGATGCCGCCCGCCCACACCGTGCTACTTACCGTAAGTTAACTAGGTAATTAAGAGGTAATAATGAAGTACACACATAAAGCATTTGTTCGCTGGGATGATCTAGATGCATTTGGTCATGTTAATAATGCAAAGTACTTAACCTACGCACAAGAGGCCCGCTTTGAATGGGGCTACTCACAATTTGCTGAGAACAAAGAGGGCTCAGCATTAATTGAGATGGTTGTAGCTAGAGGTGAGGTTGATTATTTATTGCCAATTACTGATGGTGGCTCTTTTTATGATCTTAATTTATGGGTAGAAAGTATTGGAAACTCATCCTTTGTGATGGGCTATGAGGTAGTAAAAGGTGCTGTGGTTTATGCCAAGATGAAAACTGTGCAGGTAATGATTGATTTAGGAAGCAGAAAATCTCGGCCAATTAATGAAAATGAGCGAGAATTTTTAAATAAATACTTGGCTAATTAATGAAACAAAAAATCCACCCAGCTTGGATAGTTGCCGGTATTACCTTTGGCACATTATTTGCTACCGCAGGTTTTAGAAGTGCACCCTCTGTTTTAATTTTGCCACTGGAGGAGGAGTTTGGCTGGCGCCGCGATGTTATCTCTGCTGCCATTGCAATAAATGTTTTACTTTATGGATTAACCGCTCCCTTTGCAGCTGCCTTAATGGATCGCTTTACCGTGCGCAAAGTGGTGATGGGCGCACTAACTGTGATTGGTGTTGGCGCATTACTGACAATTTGGATGAGTCAAAGTTGGCATCTGATGTTGCTTTGGGGTGTAGTTGTTGGAGTTGGTACTGGTTCAATGGCATTGGTCTTTGCGGCAACTATTGCAAATAGATGGTTTGTTAAAAGGCGTGGTTTAGTAATTGGAGTTTTAACTGCAGCAGGAGCATCTGGTCAATTAGTTTTCTTGCCAAGTTTGGCAAGACTTGCGCAAGATCCAGGTTGGCGCGCCTCTTCATTAATGGTTTCAATCGGTGCTTTTTTAATGGTTCCGTTGATTTATTTCTTTTTAAAAGAGGATCCACAAAGTGTTAACTCCAAGCCATATGGGGCAGCTGATGATTGGCAACCACCAGTGTTACAAAAAGGTAATGCCGCAAAGAATGCAATCCAGGCACTTAAAGATGCCAGCAAGGTTAGAAATTTTTGGTATCTAGTTGGCTCATTCTTTATTTGCGGACTCTCAACTAGTGGATTAATTGGCACACATTTTATTCCAGCAGCTCATGATCATGGAATGCCCCAGGTAACAGCTGCTAGTTTGTTGGCATTAATTGGTGTATTTGATGTGGTGGGCACAATCTCATCTGGTTACCTAACTGATCGAATTGATCCTAGAAAACTTCTTTTCTTTTACTACCTACTTCGCGGCTTATCATTATTTTTATTACCCTCTATATTATTTTCAACAGTTCAGGCCTCTACATTAGTTTTTGTTATTTTCTACGGTCTAGATTGGATTGCCACAGTCCCACCTACCGTGATGCTTTGTAGGCAAGTATTAGGGCCAGAGAAGGGCGCAATAATTTATGGTTGGGTCTTTGCCTCCCATCAGATAGGTGGGGCTATCGCTGCATTTGGCGCTGGCTTACTAAGAGTTAAATTTGGTGATTACGCAGCTGCGTTTTATATAACCGGAATACTATGCGTGATAACTAGTTACTTTGTATTACAAATTACCTTAAAGGAAAAGGTCAATAATTGAGCCAAAGCTTTTATGAAAGAGCAGGTGGTGAAAAAACCTTTAACGACTTAGTTTCACACTTCTACGCTTTAGTTGCAGTAAATCCTATTTTGCGCCCGATGTATCCAGATAATGATCTACATGGCGCCGCGCAAAGACTGCAGATGTTTTTATCTCAGTACTGGGGCGGTCCAACTACTTATAGTGATCAGCGAGGACATCCCAGATTACGCAGGAGGCATGCACCATTTCATATTTCAAAAGTAGAACATGATGCCTGGCTACTGTGTATGAAAGATGCAGTTGATGGTCTTGAAATTGCCGATGATTTAAGAGATGAGCTTTGGCAGTACTTAGAGGCAGCAGCTGCTGCGATGATTAACGCTTAGTGCTGTTTTTAGGTTGAGATTTATTACCAACCTTTAATATCTCACCATTTCGAAGATACCAGATTGTTCCTTTACTATCTCTAACAGTAGTAATTCTTAGTCCAACAGTTTCAACTACGCCTTGAACCTCTAATACATCCACCTTATCGCCAACGCCATATTGATCTTCAACTAACATAAAAATGCCAGATAAAATATCTCGTACTAAAGTTTGTGCGCCAAGACCTAATGCCACACCAATTACGCCAGCTGAAGCAATTAGCGGCCCAAGATTTAAACCAAATTCAGCTAAGATCATAAAGATTGCAACTAACCAGATTGCGCCATTTAATGTTGATTTTAAAACAGTACTAGTTGTCTTTGCTCGCTCTTTTTGGCGAGCCCCACTTCGTTTTGGTCCTGGGATTAAATCTGCATTTGCAATTCGGTTCATAAATCTAGAAATTGAGCGCTGACCAAGGAGTGAGATACTGATGGCCAAAGAGATAATGATGGTGATATTTAGTGGCGCGCCTGTGAACCAGTCCAGGGCAGATTGCATATTTTGGGATATTTCCATGATGAGAAGAAAACTTTAACCCAAATGTAATTGGGAATCTGCCTTAAAATGATGTTTTTTTAGCCAATCTCAGGCAAGATATACCCATCAGCACGAGCCACGCGCTGCCCTTAAAGGAGAAAGCTTTCAGTGTCACAAACTTTGGTACTGAACGCCACCTATGAGCCACTAGGTGTCGTATCAGAGAGACGAGCATTGATCCTCGTCTTAAATGAGCGCGCAACAAGCGTGGAAGATTCATCGCGCATACTTAACTACGCCCGCGGCAGCATCACATTACCTGCGGTAATTAAATTAAATAAATTTGTAAAGATTCCATACCGCCATGCAGTTCCGCTATCGAGGCGAGCAATCTTTGCTCGCGATAATAATCGCTGTGTTTATTGCGGAGTAACTGCCACATCAATTGATCACGTAATTCCAAGATCTAGAGGTGGTGGGCATAATTGGGAAAATGTTGTCTCAGCTTGTCATAAATGTAATCACGCTAAAGCTGATCGAACTTTAAAAGATTTAGGTTGGCGCCTACGCCATACCCCACGTGAGCCAGTCGGTGCTGCTTGGCGAATTTTAGGAACTGGCAAACCTGATCGAATTTGGATTCCATACCTTAAGCCATTTGGAGTTGAAGCAATGGGAGCGGCCAGCGCATGATCGAAGATGGCTCATTTGCTGGTGAAGGCTTAACAATCCTGCAAACCCTTACCTACTTTGTAATTGCGCCGCTTTCTTTATTTATTGTTATATCTTTTTTTGCTTATATCACCGCTAAGGAAACTAGAAAGAAAAGTAAGAAAGCACCGGTAGATCTAACTCATATCCAGTAAGTAATTAAAAGCTTATTTATCTAATTCTTGAACCTTTAGCGCCCTGCTCAGTGAATCTCGGCTTTCCGAAACTAACCTGCGAAGACCGGCTTGGCCATCTTTTCCAGTGGTATTTAGCCAATTAATTGTTTTATCTAAAGTACTTTGATTGGTTATATAGATCGGATACATACCCGATACAAATGAGCTTGCTACTTCATATGACTTCTTACCCCAAATACTAAGTAATAAATCAAAGTATGGATCAACATATGCGCTAAGTAATGGCCGGTGCAGTGCTCGCATAAAACCAGCAAGCTTTGCTTCACGCTGTGAGGTACTAATGTCTTCAGTAGTTATAGATTTCCAAGTCTCTGCCTTTGCATCCGCTGTTGGCCTAGCTGCTAAGGCGCTGGCAAAAGAGAGCTGACCATTTAACGTATTATCTTTTAGTAGTTGCGCAGATAGTTCTTCTTTATCCATTAAGCCACGCTCTGCTAAAGCAATTACAAAGGTCCACCTAAGATCTGCATCAACTTTAAGCCCAGCAAGTTTTCCTTCAAGTAACTCTTTAATTAGGTCATTATGTTCGGCGCTGGAAGCAAAGCTGGTGAAGTTTCTAGCAAACTGTAATTGCAGATCACTTCCTGCTTTTGCTGCCTGCAACATTTTTTCATAAGCATTTCCAACTCTAAGCCTTGCTGAATCGCGCTTATTTGGGGCGCTATATATCTCAACTGCAGTAGCTAGTTGAGATCCAATAGTTGTTACGGTGGCAATGTCATCTTCACCGCTAAGACCAGTTAGTGCGATTTCAATAAAGTCTGTGGCACTTATTTCAGCATCTCGCAACATATCCCACGCCGCAGACCAGCAAAGGGCCCTAGTTAGTGAGTCAGTAATCTTTCCTAAATGAGCTTTTAAAGTTGTAATTGATCTTTGATCAAATCTAATTTTTGCATATGAAAGATCTCGATCATTAATAAGAAGTAGATCAGCAACTTTTTCACCAGCTAACTCTGTAACAACAGTCTTATCACCAGATACATCTAGCTCAACTGATTTACGGAGAGTGATATTTTCACCGCTTAGGTCATATAAACCAACCGCTAATCGGTGGGGGCGAAGCTGCGTTGATCCAACTGGCATCGTTGGTGCTTCTTGAATAACTGATACTGACTTGTATATGTCATTTTCAATCTCAAGTGAAGGCCTAAGTGTGTTAACACCAGCGCTTTGTAGCCAAATTGAGACCCAACTAGTTAAATCCTTACCACTTGTTGCAGTTAACTCAACTAATAAATCATCTAATGTGGTGTTCGCAAACGCATGCTTAGTAAAGTATTTTTGCAGCCCAGCTATGAAATTATCACGGCCAACATGGACTACTAATTGCTGAAGTACTGAGGCACCTTTTGCATAGGAAATACCATCAAAGTTTCCGGCAACTGTGTCAATATCTGCCATATCGGTAACAATTGGGTGAGTAGATGAGAGTTGATCTTGCCTATAAGCCCAATTCTTTCGCTCTTGATTAAAACCAGTCCAAGAGTTTTTAAATCTTGTTGCCTCAACCATTGCTAAATATGAAGACCATTCGGCAAATGATTCATTAAGCCAAAGATCATCCCACCATTTCATAGTCACCATATTTCCAAACCACATATGGGCCATCTCATGCAAGATTGTGTTAGCCCTTGCGTTATACATCCGCTCAGTAACCTTTGATCTAAAAACTAATAAGCGCTCTAAGAAAGTTACTGCGCCAGCATTTTCCATAGCGCCCCAGTTAAAATCCACCACTGCAATCTGGTCATACTTTTCAAATGGATACTCAAGGCCGAAAACATCTTCAAAATAAGCAAAGCCTTGTTTAGTAATTAAGAAAATATCCTCTGGATCTAAATGCTGCGCTAGTGATTTCCGGCAGTAAATACCAAGTGGCACACTCTTCTTACCAACATAGGTGTCGCTAACGCTGTAGTAGGGGCCGGCAATTAGTGCGGTGATATAGGTTGAAATTCTAGGAGTTGGTTTAAATTTCCACTGCGTTTTATCATCTGCTAAATCAAGTTTTTCGGCAACTGGTGAGTTTGAAATTACGCTCCAATGCTTGGGCGCAATTGCAGTTAGGGTAAAAGTTGCCTTTAAATCTGGTTGATCAAAACATGGATACATTTTTCTAATAAAAGCGGTCTCACCTTGTGAGTATAAATAAACCTCATTATCAACTGGATCAACAGATCTTTGTAGGCCTTCACCAGTATTTGAGTAAGGCGTACTCATTTTTATAATTAACTCATTATCTGCTGCTAAGTTTTTTAAGAATATGCTCTCGCCATCATAATTTGAAGTATCAACTACTTGCCCATTTAAGGTTGCTGAAATAACAGTTTTGCCCACCGCATCAATAAAGCTCTCATAGCCTGGCTGATTGCAAGTAAATTTAATGATCGTCTCTGAAGTGAAGAATTCATCCCCGGCAGTTAAATCCAAGCTAACTTGATAACTTTGCACCGCAAGGTGATTAGCGCGCTGCTGCGCCTCAGCCCTAGTTGAATTTAATCCTGGCAACTTCACTCCTAAAAAGGTAAGTAATAATTATTTACTCAATATTATTACGCTATCCAAGCAGAGATTGCAGGTTAAGCCAAAAATGCAGCGCCCCTCAAATCGAAGTTACTCACTTCGTGGCAATCGGATGACCCGCGCCCAAACTTTGGCAATAAATCAGCACTGGGCTAGCTATGGCTTAGTAATTGATGAAGAATTAAATCTTAATGATCTATTTCCTGATAAAAAATTAGTGATTTTAGAGATTGGCTCAGGCATGGGGGAGGCAACAGCTGAAATCGCTCAGGCAAGTGTTGAGGTTGGCTATGTGGCAGTTGAGATGCATCAACCAGGTCTTGCCGCCCTTATTTTATTAATACTTGAAAAGCAGTTAAGCAATATTAAATTAATTAGAGAAGATGCCACCTATCTACTAGCAAACTTTATTGCCGATAACTCAATAGATGGTATTCATTTGTTATTTCCTGATCCTTGGCCAAAAAACCGTCAACATAAGAAGCGGATGGTGCAAAGTGAGTTTGTTGAATTAGTTGCCAGAAAACTAAAACCAAATGGCTTTATTCATATTGCAACTGATTGGCAACCATATGCAAATTGGATTAAATCTCGCTTTGATGCCAATCCTTCTTTTACTGGTGGAATAGTTGCTAGGCCAAGCTGGCGAGTACTTTCAAAGTTTGAAGGACAAGGATTAAAAAAGGGCCACAGCGTTACTGATTTTAGATATATAAAAAACTAGATACTGCCCTTATTTTCATAATTAGATATCTGATTTATTCTTCTAACGTGGCGCTCATCTGCGCTAAAGGATGTTTCTAGAAAAGTATCAACTAACTGCAGACAAAGAGCTTGATCATGCATACGCTGCCCAATTGAAATAACATTTGCATTATTGTGCTGGCGAGCAAGTTTTGCAGTCTCTATTGACCAAACTAGCGCTGCTCTTACGCCTTTAACTTTATTAGCTGCAATCTGCTCACCATTGCCAGAGCCACCTAAAACAATTCCAAAAGAAGATGGATCAGCAGCTGTTGCTAGCGCAGTTGGAATACAAAAAACTGGATAATCATCTTGGCTATCAAATTCATGTGGTCCGTGATCAGTCACATCATGGCCACTCTTTTTTAAGTGGGCGATGATTACTGCTTTAAATTCAAGTCCTGCGTGATCACTTCCAATATGGATCTTCATATGCCTAGTTTGGCAGAAAACAAAACCGCCTGACCTATTTTCATAAGTCAGGCGAGTTGTGTCTAGGAGGAGAGGTAAATAAAGATTTACTCCATTACTTATGCAGTTTTAAAGGAGGTTGAAGACGCGCTAGTTCGCTTTGGCAGCACACCTGGGCGGTTAGCTTTTTTGCCAAATCCTTTAACATTATCAACCATGTTAGTTACCCGCTGAACACTCTTTGCCTTTTGAGCAGTTGCTTGATTAGCGGTAATTTTTCCAGCAGCTAGTGCGGTATCAATTTGCTTATTTATTTCTGCAACTAAAGCTGTGATTAGAGCAGATTTTTTATCACCGGCAATTGTTGAAAGTGTCTCTCCTGCTTTAAGGCGAGAAACTACGGTGTCTAGTGAAATACCTAGGGTTGAGGTAATGACTGAATCAAGTGCGGTGCGATTAGCATCCCTTACTGATTTAGAAGCAGCTTTCATACCTTCAGAAGCCTTAATAATTGCATCCGCTTGTGATTGAGTAATTGTTCCATTGCTAACTAATCCAGATAGCATAGAAGACATTCTCTTCTCGCCCCTGTTATTGTCGGCAAAAGCAGTTGAAGTAGTTGAAACTGATAACACAATTGCAGTTGAAGTGATAACTGCGAGTAACTTCTTATTCATTAATCTCCATTTCTTCAAGTACTTCTGCACCTGATGTGAGTAGATAACTACTACTACCTGAGGTAGTTATCTAAAACACCTATGCCAGGACTGAGAGTTTTATTAATAGCGAAAGCATATGAGTTTGCCCATCTGAGTGCTGCCTCTTATTACTCAGAAACTACTGTGAGTATTAATAATTACGAGGGCTACCCCACTTAAATACGCTGCGTAGATAATTCAAAATTGCTCTGAGCATGCCAAAAAGGTATTGCCAAATATCCCCGTGTGGGGTGAATGGAGTGAAGAATGAGAATTTCAAATCTAAACGCCAGAGTTATCAAGATCCTATTAATTTCACTAATCACAATACTTATTTCGCCAACTACTGTCCAAGCTGCTGGTCGAACAGGTAATACCGTGGCAAACACAATATTAAGTGGTGCTGGTGTGCCAGCAGTAAAACTTGGACTAAATGGTGATTTTTATCTTGATATTAAGTCAATGAATTTTTATGGACCAAAGAAAAACAATCTTTGGCCCATACCAATTTCATTAAAAGGAACAACTGGTCCAGTTGGCCCATCAGGAGTTGATGGAAAAAACGGCTCAAGTGCAAACGCAACTGCTGGTAGTGCTGGCGCAACTGGATCAGCAGGTTCGCAAGGTCCAGCGGGTTCAACTGGTCTTGCAGGTTCAACTGGACCAGCTGGCGCAACAGGTGCAGCAGGACCAACCGGTCTAACAGGTGCAGCTGGTGCTACGGGTGCTACGGGTGCAACAGGTGCAGCTGGTGCTACGGGGGCAAGTGGTGCAAGTGTTCCTGTGACAATTTCAACCGGATCTATAACTTTTGCAAGTTTAATCAATGGCATTGCAGGTACATCTTCAAATTCAAATGCATTTGGGAGCTTCTTAGCAGGCAAGATTTATTTAGTTGATGTTCTAATTTATGCAACAAATCTTGACGCTATTTCTTATCCATTGAAGATTGCTTTTACTTCAAGTTCAGGTAGCCCTACTATCTCAGCAACTTATCTTGTTAGTTATGGTTCCAGCTATAGAACTTCTTCCACAAGACCAGAAAATTCTATAATAGCTAAAGTCTTAGTAAACGCTTCAGCTGTTGAGGCTACTTCTAGTTTAATTACAACCGTTACTTGTGGTGCACAAACTGGAGGAGGTAGCCAAAAACTCACAGTAGCTGGTGACTTTTTTATCCAAGAAATCGGAGCAATTAACTAAATATGGAGCGGGTGACCGGGATTGAACCGGCACAGCTAGCTTGGAAGGCTAGAACTCTACCATTGAGC
>OFQP01000044.1_pt1 | contig 23038 bp, 21 predicted proteins | sample 1542771 | NCBI WGS metagenome assembly OFQP01 (sample SAMN05442509, study PRJEB24371) | freshwater metagenome | isolation source: Freshwater Lake | place: Canada: Niagara | collected 2012-08-09 | reverse complement strand
ATCGCAGTAAGGCCAGCATCTGTGCCTTCCAAGTAGTTCTTAGCTAAATCTGCTACCGCCGTAACATCCTGTCTATATATCAATGGTTCAAAACAGTCGATAATCTGGTTAATCTGCTTTGTATCAATTCCTATTTGCCAACTACTCTCAATTGCTTTTGCAGAGTTCATATCAAGAAGAGGTGATTGGTCTACATACTTAAAAATAACCCCAGCTGCTTTTGTTACTTTTGATATATCTTTGTAAACAGATGCAATTTTATTCTCTCGGTAGGTCAAATATGTAAGAATGTCTGGACCAATAATTTCTGCAAGTAGCTCTTTAGTTAATCTCTTTCCTAGCCATGGATCTACTTTTTCAAACACCATAGATAATGAATTCTTTACCTTACCTAGAAGTGGGGCAATATCGGATCCATCATCTTGATAATTTTTAACACAATGTGGGCAAAAGCAAAGTGAAAATAAAAATTCAGATACTGGACTTAACTCTATAAAAAAGCGCTCATGATGTTCACCATGTCGCGCCCCATGAAAGTGTAAAGACTCAGCAGTAATTGCATTAATACCTCTACTCACTAAGTCTTTAGTTAAGCCAATTGCATATCCAGCAACGGCAGGATTAATTGGACAAAGTTCAGATAAAAACTTATTACCAAATACGTTTGTCACAGCAGCCTCAGGATTAGCCATCCCAATAGCGGAGTTATGCATATAAACAGCCCAAGCATTTACTTCAAATTGATTATTTTTTGCTACCTCAATCACAGAGTCAAGAAGTTCATTATTTGGAAGTTGATCTATTAAAGCAGGCTTGAATGCATAATCTTCATACTTGCTGTAATCAGTTTTATAGTAGTGAAATCCATCTGATAAGTACTCAAGTTGTGGGCCCTGCCGCAGGAGTAAGTCTCTACTGCCATGATAGTTCAATGCTAAATTGATTCCAGATAGCCCATAACTTTGTAGCTCTGGAATTACTTTATTTGCTGGCTCTCTAAAAAAAGTATATGGAAATGTAAATGCGTTAGATTTAATTGCACTCATTTAACACTGCCGGCTGTTAACCCACCTACTAAATATTTCTCAATTGAGATAAAGAGAATTACTACTGGAATAATCGCAATAATTGTGGATGCAAATAAGTACTCCCAAGCAATGTCATATTGACCAATAAATTGTGTTAATCCAACTGGCAATGGCTTTTTATCAACTGAGCTAATAATCGTTAGCGCGATCGTGAACTCATTCCAAGCCGCAACAAATGTAAAGATGATTGCCGTAACTACGCCTGGTAGGGCAATTGGAATAGTAATTTTGCGCAGCGCTTGAATTCTTGTGCAGCCATCAATTAAAGCTGCCTCCTCAATCTCTGCTGGAATGCTGGAGAAAAAGCCGGCTAGCAGCCAAACCGAAAACGCTAGATTGAAGCCAGCATTTAAAACTATTAAGGCAATATATGAATCTAATAACTTAAAGAAATCAACCTCTCTAAATATTCCAATAATCAAGGCGGTTGGTGAGAACATCTGAGTTGCCAGAACTAGAAGTAAGAATGCACCTCGCAGTTTAAACTTATACCTTGCTAGGAAGTAAGCCGCTGGCAGTGAGACCAATAAAACCAAAATGGTGGCTGAGATTGAAACAATTAAGCTTGACTTAAGGAAGCTGGCAATTGGTGCATGTGACCAAACATCAATGTAGTTTCGCCATTGCCAAACTTGCGGGAAATGTGTGCTTGGTGTTGCATATAACTCATCATGGCTTCGCACTGATGTTAAAAACATATTTATATATGGGTAAACAAAGAACCAGGCTAAGAAATAAGCACCCGCCATGGTGGCTGCTTTCTTGACTGTAAACTTCCTTTCTTTTAAGCTCTTCATATCTCAGTCCTGGTTGCCTTGGTCACTCTTAAATAAAGTCCAACAATGATCATGATTACAATAAAGTTGAATACACCAAGCGCGGTTGATTGGCCCATATTTGACTCAATAAATGCCAATTTATATGCAAGAGTTGTAGTGGTATCGGTGTCATAACCAGGTCCACCACGAGTCATAATCCAAATAATAGGGAAGGAGTTAAAGACATTAATTAAGTTGATAATTGTGGCAATTAAAAGAGAGTTTCTTAGCAATGGGAATTTGATTCGACGGTAGATCTGCCAGTTAGTAGCGCCATCAACTGAGGCTGCTTCAATGATGTCATTCGGTATTGATTGCAATCCTGCTAGCAACACAAAAGATGTAAAGGGAATTGATACGAAAACAGCAACCGCCATTAGAAAATAAAATGAACTACCTGGATTATTTATCCAATCAACTGGCTCAGAGATTAGTCCTAGTTGAGTAAGAGTTAAATTCAGTTCACCTGAGTAGGCATCTAAGATCCAGGTCCAGATCATTGATGTCATTACTACTGATGCTGCCCATGGGAAGATTAATGCCCAGCGGACATATTTCCTACCTGGAAAATTTTGATTTATCAACTGCGCCATTGGCAGTGAGAGAATTACTGTGAAGAAAACAATTCCAAAAACCCACAACAGAGTTCTTCGCGCTACCGGATATATATCAGGGTTAGCAAGTAATTCGCGGTAATTTGTTAGGCCATTAAAATCTAGCAAGCTACCCGCTGCTGAAATATCGGTAAATGAAATCCGGACTAATTCAATCACCGGCCAGATAACTACCAAGATTATTAAAACTAATGCCGGCCCAATCCAAGGCAACGCACTTACTAGTGAAACATCATGAGTCGCAACCTGTTTTTTAACCTTAGTTGCGGTGCTTTTAACAAGCAATCTGTTACTCAAGGCTCCTCATTTCAATATTTACATCTACTTGCAATCCTACTAAATAATTTATAAGCGGGACCTGGGAGATTTCCCCAGATCCCGCTTATAAGAGCTTTACTTATTAATTACCTAAAGGTAATTACTTTGTTCCAGCTGCTTCTGCTGTCTTCTGTAATGAATTCAAAACGGTCTTTGAATCCTTTGTAATGCCAGTACCAATTTGTGTGGTGATCTTGGCAACTACTGTTCCCCATGAACCTAGAGTTCCTGGGTAGAAGATAGCGTTTGGAAGCTGCTCAATGAATGGAAGCAATGATGAATCCACTTCACCTGATGCTGACTTCGTTGCAGGAATGAAACCACCGGCAGCCTTTAGGAAGCCTGCGTAGTTCTTGCCCTCGAACAAGAAGTTTAGATACTTAGAAACTGCATCTTGGTTTCCTGTCTTCTTAAATGCCATGAAGTAATCTTGAACGCCAAGAGTGATTGGCTTCTTACTTGCAGTAGCAGCTGGGAATGGTGCAACACCGTAGTCAACCTTGCTCTTGTAATCCTTCAGTGTTGAAGGGAAGAACACTGATGCGTTGATCATTGCAACTTTACCTTGGCTAAACAACTTAAATGCATCGGTACGGTTTGTTGATGCAGGGTTTGGTTGTGTATAACCGGCTTTTACCCATGCCTTAAGTTGGTTAAGTGTGTCAAGGTTTTCCTTTGAGTTAATAACCCACTTGCTTGTCTTCTCATCAAAGTAACGTCCACCGTTTCCGCCTGCCCAGATTTGGAACTCAGCTTGAGCTTCCTCTGATCCAAGTGGAATTGCTAGTGGATAAACTTTTGATCCGTACTTTGCTTTAATTTTCTTTGATGCTGCAGTTACCTCAGCCCAAGTTGTTGGGATCTTGGTATTACCAGCGCCGTAGAAAAGAGCCTTGTTAATAAAGAACATACGTGCAGATGCTAGATCTGGAACAGCATACTCAACACCGTTGTACTTTGAGTTATCGCGGAATGCGGTAACAAAGTCAGAAAGCTTTGCCTCAGTAAATAAGTCGCTGGTCTTATATAGCAGACCTTCAGCAGCAAACTCTGAGAATGTATTTAGGTTTAACACATCTGGATATGACTTGGTTGAGATATAAGTACGTCCCTTAACCAAAATGTCATCCCAACTTAGGTTCTCATGTTCAACTTTGATGGTTGGGTTAGCAGCCATAAAGCGAGCATTTAGATCCTTGTAATAAGCAGGCATATCATCTGTGTAGTTAGGTGTAACAACTTTAATTGTTACAGTATTAGCTTGTGCTGGTGCAGCTGCCAAAGCACCTGCTACCAATCCAAGTGATGCCAGCGCAGCAAAACTGCGTTTTGTAAGTTTATTCATTTATCTATGCTCCTCCTAGGATCCCATCTAACAACGGGGAGATAACCTCATCAGTTATTGCCAGTACTTGCAAGGTGCTTCCTTGCGGGTGAATATAACTATTTGGTCTCATTGGCTTTATCAGCCCAGTGATTTTGCTATCTAGCCCTCAGGCCCACCCCAGGCAATGCTTGGGTTCGAGTAGCGGCCTTTAATGTCGCAATTCCTGAGATCCAGACCATTTCAAAGCCTTTTGCAGCAACCCTTGGTGATTCATATGTTGATGAATCAATCACGGTTTGTGAATCAAATAAAACCATATCTGCTTTCATACCTTTGGAAATAAAACCTCGGTCCGTTAATCCCAACCGCTTTGCCGGTCTTCCAGTCATGCGTGCAATCGCACCCTGCATAGTTAAAACTTTCTCTCCTCTTGCATAAACTCCCAAATATCTTGCAAAAGTTCCATAACCTCTAGGGTGAGGTCGGTTTCCGGTAAGAATTCCATCACTACCGATCATATGTCGGTGATCTTTCATAATCGCTCTTACATTTGGCTCATGACCAGCAAAAATTACACAGGAAGCTTTTAACTCTTCATCAATAATAAAGTCTAAGTAAAAGTCTTCTACTTTCTTATTTACTGAATTAGCTGCGCTTACTAGATCTACTCCAATAAATTTATGGTTGTGTAGCTTTTCAACTCCAGCGATAGTGATAGCTGGCCAATTAATAACTCCGCCATGATTACCATCACTACCAGTGACTGTTAATTCATGAATTACTTTATTTCTACTATCTATCGTACTTAATCTTTTTATAGTTTCACTCTTACCACCCGCTTGAACCCATGATGGTAGTAAGGCATGAAGATAAGTTGAACCAGCAAGATATGGATAGGTATCTAGTGTTACATCTATTCCATCTTTTTCAGCACGATTTAATTGATCAAAAAGTAGATCAGTTTTTCCATGATAATTTGGATGACTCATATGGCAATGAGTTAGGTGCAGAGAAGAATTTGATTGACGCGCTATTTCTATACAGTCTGATACTGCATCTAAAAACTTTGCTCCATAATTTCTATGATGAGGTGCATAAAAGCCATTATATTTTGAAACAACCTTACATAGTTCAATTATTTCTTGATCATTTGCATACATTGCAGGTGTATAGGTAAGCCCCGCGGATAGACCAAAGGCACCTTCTTTCATGCCTGTTTCAGTTAGATTGATCATTTGTTTTAATTCATCAGCATTAGCAATACCTGGTTCATTTCCTCTAACTAACATACGAACTGAGCCATGTGGAATTAAATATGCAATATTTACTGCAGAGCCTTTATCCACTTCAGTTAAATAATCTGAAACTGAATGAAAGTCCCATTTCAAGCCAGCTGGATCAGCATTCCAACCAAATAATTGTTCTCTTAATAAAAGTAAGGTCTCTGGATTACTTGGTACGTAGCTAAGTCCATCTTGACCAACAACCTCAGTTGTTACACCCTGAGTAACTTTTGCTAAATGCTGTTTATCAGTTAGAACTGCTAAATCTGAATGCGCATGCATGTCGATAAACCCAGGAGCAAGCGTTAAGCCTGAGCCATCAATTATTTTTCCTTCTTCCCCGCCTTTTAAAATATCGCCAAGCTGACTAATAACGCCATTAGTTACAAGCAGATCTTGGCGCTTAGCTGGTTTATCATTTCCATCGATTACTTCTGCGCCACGAATAGTAAAAGTATTCTCAGCCATTAATTTTAATCTGATCCTTCTACCATTTTGTACATTGGGGCTAGGCCAGCTAATAAACCACCATCAACTACAAACTCACTTCCACTTATCCATTGTGCTTTATCGGAAAGCAAAAATAGGACAGCCTCTGTAACATCGTCAGGCGTTCCAACTCTGCCTAGTGGATACCAAGGTTTTAATTTTTCAAATATTTGTGGATTTCGATCTACTCGCTCTTGCCAAGCATCTGTCGCAATTGTTCCAGGTACAACAGTTGTGCAGCGAATGCCGTCTGGTCCATATCTAACCGCTACGGTTCTAGTTAATGCATGTATTCCAGCTTTTGCAATGCTATATGCGTCACTACCGATCATTGTTTTTGCATTTACGGTGCCGATATTTATTATGCATCCTTTTTTACGTTTAATCATGCCAGGAAGTGATGCACGGATTGTCAAAAAACTTCCAGTTAAAGTAACGGCTAGTGAACGATTCCATACCTCAAGAGAAGTTGAAAGTAAGTCCTGTGGGTCATGAATCATTGCGTTATTTACCAAGCAATCAATTTGACCAAAATCTTTTTCAATTTTAGCAAAATTATTTACAACATCAGACTCTTTTGATAAATCAGTTAGGTAGCCCTTTACATTAATACCCATCGCAGAAATTTCTTTAGAAGTCGCTTCAAGATTTTCTTCGATTACTTCTACTAAAGCAATCTTTGCACCACGTAAACCGGCGCCAATTGCAATCTGTTTTCCGATTCCTCTGCCAGCACCAGTTACTACTACAACTTTGCCAGCTAACTCTTGGTTTGATTCCATATTGATTGCCTTAAAGGGCTACAACAAGATCAATCTCAACTAATATATTGATTAAATCAGATCCAACCGTTGTCCTAACTGGAAATGGAGCTGAAAAAAATTCACGATAAACCGCATCATAAGCAGCAAAGTCCCGATTCACATCCTGCAGGTGAGCAGTAACTTTGACTACATCTGCAAATTTGGCTCCCTTTGTATCAAGAATTTTTTGTAGGTTCTTAAGCGTCTGTCTAGTTTGCTCAGCAACACCACCATCAACAATTTTTCCAGTTGCTGGATCAACTGGACCCATTCCACATGTATAAAGAAAACCATTTGCTGCAACGCCATGTGAATACGAGCCACCAGGAGCTGGGGCATCTTTTGCTTGTATATGTTCAACCTTCATCGCTTCTCCCTCATTAGAAAAATGTATGAATGCAATCTACAACATCATAGTTGTCATTGACTAGCGGGATTAACCGCCATTTATCAAAAGTAGTGCATGGATGAGAAATTCCGAGGCCAATTAACTCTGATACTGCAAAATTTTGATTACTTCGCAAAAATCCGTGCTGATCATTTAACTTCTCAACTTCACCAGAAAACTTACTTAATTTTCCATCGTATTTAAGAATCGGTATTGGGTTGTGTAAATCGCACCCAACATCTCTTTTACCTAGATTTAATACACCAAAACCTTTCTCTGGAGCACTAATTAATTGAGTCCAAACCTCAATTGCAGGGATAAATAAATCATTGGAATCTTTAAAAGGATAAACCTCTTCATAGTATTTACTATCGTGTGTTACATAACCACCGCTTCGGAGCAATAAAATTTTAGGTTCTTTAAATTGACTTAATTCTCTAGCTACGATGTCAAAATAAGCACTACCACCCGCACTAATTATGAATTCATGATTTGATTTATATAAGTATACTTTTTTAGCAGCTTCAACAATTTTTTTACAAAAATTTGTTATAGATTCTTCTCCTTGGGCTGTTCTCGCAGCATTAGGAACTGCTCCTTCAAAGCCTGTCACTCCTCTTAAACTTAATCGATCATCTTCTGAAATATTTTTAGCAATTGCCAAAGCAAGATCTAAATCTCTTACTCCACCTCTGCCATTATCTGTTCCAATTTCAATAAATAAGTTATGCTTGCCGTTACTTGGGGTGTACTTTTTAATAACCTCTAAACCTGCAATTGAGTCGACGTAAAATATAATTTCTGCTTTATTTTTACCATTCAAGATTGATATTGCTTCAATAGCTGCAGGGTCTAGTATTTCATTTGCAATAATAAGTTTTTTGAAACCATAGTTTCTAAATATTTCAGCTTGCCAAAAATTTGCAATAGTTAACGCATATGCACCTGCGCTTACCTGCATTTGCGCAATTTGAGGTGACATAGTGGTTTTTACATGTGGAGCTAGCTCTGCACCAACTGATTTACAAAATCGAGCCATTCGATCGATATTTTGCTTTAAAGCAGTTTCTTTTAAAACCATGATAGGAAATTGAAATCTAGAAGAAAAAATATTTGGTTTTGTCCTTAAAAATTTATCAATTGTTTTCCCATAGGAATCTAGCGGAAATCCTTTACTAGAGATCTCAATCGTTTTTTTACCAAGATTATGCTTCATCACGCAACGGTATCAAAGATGTTAGATTGCCGGAAAATTAACTGCTAAAAGTTAATACAGATGCAGGATTTGAAATAAATAGCTTATTAAGTTGCTCCTGTGAAATACCTAGTTCTTCAAGTTTTTTGCTCCAACCAGAATATAGCCAACTTAATCCTGGGGTACCCCCTAAAGAACTCCATAAAGATCTTCTTGCACCGTCAGTGCCCAGCATTATTTGACTGACGTAGCCGGCATTAATCATTGCAACTGTTAGTTGCGCGCTCTGAGGTTTAACTTCAGTTCCCTGTCGCAAAGATTGGTCATACTCAACATTAATTCCAGAACTTAAAATCTCTCGATGATAACCATGGTCGTTTTCTTTATCGGTATGTGAAAGAGTTACTTTACTTAAATTAACTCCTAATTTTTGGAACAAACTTATTTGTTCCAAAGCGCCAGTCCCATGTTCACAATGAGAAATAATTGGGGCACCTGTCTTCTGAGTTGCAATAGTTGCTGCTTCAAATAGTTTACTCTCTCGATCTTTAATTTTAGGACCAGAGGTAGAAACTTTAATTATTCCAGCTTTAATATCAGTATTATCCATACCGTTTTCAATTTCTGTAATAAATAATTGAGCAAGTTTTTCTGAATTTAGTTTCTCAATCACATCATCTTGATTGTAATATCGATCATGATGTAGACCAGTTGTTGCGATAATATTGATACCAGTTGCTTCTGATATTTTTTTCAACTTTTCAGCATTTCTTCCAGCCCCAGTCGGCATACAATCGACCATACTTTTTACTCCAACTTTTTTACATAATAAAACCTCTGAAATAGCATCCGTAACACTTGGTAGATAAATATGCTCGAAATCTTTTTTTACTATCTCTGACTCAATAATTAGATGCTCATGCATATAAGTAATTCCGAGATTCTCAGGTGAAATATCTCCTAATACTGTTCTTATTATCGAATGCATTATTTTGGTACTTCTAAAATTGCTCCAGTATCAACAATTTTTTTACGAATTTCTGAAAAATTAACGGATCTAATCTCTTTCTTGCTCGATAGTGCAACTGAGCCAGCTACTCCTGCGGCAACTCCCATTGCCATGCATTGAGCCATTGATCTAATTGAGGCATGTGCATCATGGGATGCAGAGAAGCATCTACCTATAACCAAAGTGTTAATACTGTCTTTAACAATTAGAGATCTAAGCGGAATTCCAACTGCTGAACCTACTGGCAAATAAATCCAGTTAGTGCCGTCACCGCTATGGTGATCCTCAATTGGTGCACCACATAATCCAACTTGGTCATCAAATTGTTTTGCCTCTAAAACATCTTCTTTTGTAACACGGTAGTCACCATAAACTCTTCTAGTCTCACGAACCCCAATTAATGTTGAAAATCCATAGATTGAGGAATTCTTATACCCCGGGACTTTATCTACTAGAAATCTTGCATACTCTGCAGCTTGCTTTCGACCTGCAATCTCAGATTCAGTAAGAAAAAACGGATCATCTAAGACAGATTCAATTTCACCTTTACTATTTTTTCGAACAGAATCTAATCTGGTCATAACAGTCGCGGTGGTATTTGCTACTGGTGTTATATGGTCTGATCCCTCTTTTCGGGGTAGTTCATAGCCATTATCAGTAGCCTCTTGCATTAATTGATGTAATTGCTCTTTTTGAATTTTTTTTCGCTCAACTAAATCAACATTAACCATTTTAAAGGTTGTAGTTAGAGTTTGTGCTGGTGCAATCTCACCGGCTTTCTCATACCCAAATCCAGCAAAATTTGATAGGTCAGCATCCCCAGTTGCATCAATAAAAAAATCTCCAGTGACAGAACATAATCCTGCCCTAGTAGCAAGAATTAGCTCTTGAACTCTGCCATCTAAAACTTTTACTTGTTGCAAGAGCGAGTGCAGTAATATCTTCGCGCCGGATTTAATTATTAGTGATTCCCATACAACTTTTAAATGCTCTGCATTGTAAGTTACTCCAGTACCAGCACCATAAGTATTTGGTCTTTCAATCATTGAACCAAATTTTTTCAATCCATTCACAACATCATCTGGAATACCGCCTACTATTTTTTTTGCTTTCTCCCCTGGTGTATAAAATCCATAGAAGGTATCAAGTACTGCAGTACTGGTTCCGCCTATAAATGGCAGGCGATCAATAACTAATACTTTGCTGCCAGATCTCGCTGCTGCAATTGCGGCGCATGCTCCGGCCGAGCCAGCTCCCATGACAATGAGGTCAAAATGACCAAGAGATCGATTTGGCATTGCTACCCCCTTTTCAGAGCATAGCCCAAATGTCTATACTACTTTAAACTATTTCTACTCTTTGGAGGATTTGTGAAATCACATCGCATAACAATGTTAGGTACGGGCCTAATTGCTGACTTCTACACAATGACACTACATGGTCAGCGCAATCGAGACTCTGTTGCTGTTGTTTATTCTCGATCAAAAGAGCGCGGTGATACCTTTGCAAAGCGATGGAATATTCCAACTTACACAACAAGCATTGAAGAAGCGATTAATCATCCAGATACAGATGTAATTATCGTTGCACTACCAAATCACATGCATGAAGAAGCCATCACGCTAGCAGCAAAAGCAGGTAAGGCAATTCTTTGCACTAAACCTTTAGCAAGAAATGCTGCAGAAGCAAAAAGAATTTTAGATACCGTAGAAAAAGCTGGCGTATTTGCTGGCTATTTAGAGGATCTTTGCTACACACCAAAAACTTTAAAAGCTGTTAAGTCAGTACAAAGTGGCGCAGTTGGTGATGTGCTTTGGGTTAGGTCAAGGGAAACTCACCCTGGACCTCACAGTGCCTGGTTCTGGGATGACAAACAAGCTGGTGGTGGTTGCATAGTTGACCTTGGTTGCCACTGCATTGAAATTATTAGAAACTTTGTGGGTAAAGGAAATCGCCCAGTTGAAGTATTGTGTTGGAAAGACACATTAGTTCATCCAATTAATGCCGAAGATAATGCGATTGCATTAATTAAATTTGAGTCTGGCGCGATTGGTCAATTTGAAGTTTCTTGGACTTTCCGTGGCGGTATGGATCTACGTGATGAAGTGGCTGGAACTCATGGAACAATCTGGATGAATCATTTCTTACGCACTGGATTTGAAATGTTTACTGCCGCTGAAGGTAATTCATATGTTGCAGAGAAATCTGAGTCCTCAACTGGCTGGCTATTCCCAGTTGGTGATGAGGTTGCAGAGCTTGGTTATGTGGACATGTTCACAGATATGTTTAATTCAATGGAAAGCAAAAAGGATCCGATGGAGACTTTCTATGATGGATATGTTGTTAATGCAATTATGGATGCTTGCTTTAAGTCAGCTGAAGCTCATGCTTGGGTTCCAGTTGACCTTGATTGGCGTGGTGGAAAAACAGAGCGAATTCAAAATAAGCCATCAATGTTTGAAGGCCAAGTAATTATTAAACAGGAAACCTTGCCAGATGGCAGAGTTAAATTGATCCTAAAGGATCCAAAGACAAATGAATTTAGTGATCGAGTAGTTGCAACGGTAAACGCTTAAAGCAACTACAAGCTCATTGGCAGCAGGGCAGCAATCTGATTGCGTGCAATCAAAAAGCCCTGCTTAACTTTTTCATTTGTGCCTTCAAATCTACGATCCTCATGTTCAATACAAAGCACTCCTTCATAGCCAACTTGTGACAAAGTTGCTACAAAGTTTGCCCAATTAATCTCGCCATAACCTGGCAACCTCGGCCTTTGCCAACCAATTCCAGCAGACATAATTCCGTTGTTATATAAACCTTCGCGATCAATCTCCATGTCTTTAACATGTGTGTGATAAATGCGAGAAGCAAACTCACGAATAACTCTTTCAATATCAATCATCTGCCATAGTAAATGTGATGGATCAAGATTTAAGCCAACTGTTGGTCCAAACTTATCAAACATCTCTCGCCAAATTCTTGGAGAGTAGGCAACATTGTGTCCGCTTGGCCATTCATCTTTACTAAAAATCATTGGACAATTTTCAATAGCAATCTTTACATTGCTATCAGTTGCTACCTTGACTATATCTGGCCAAACTTTTTGAGCATCCGCCCAGTTTTCATCCTGTGTTTTTGACGCGTCTGCTCCAATAAAAGTACTGACTACTGGAACTCCCATTACACCTGCTGCTCTAATTACTTTCTTAGTATGCTCATTAACTAATTTCCGCTGCTCAGGATCTGGATGCAAATTATTTGGATAGTACCCAAGTGCTGACATTTCAATCTTGCGCTGCTTTAATTGGCCGACAATCTCTTGGCCTCGGTCTTTACTTAAATCTTCAACCTCGATATGGGTAATACCGGCATATCTACGGTTAACACCAGAACTTTTAGGCCAACAACAAACCTCTAACATCTCAAACTTTTCAGATGCTGCCCATTCAGCAATCTCTAGCAATGGAACATCAGGTAGTGGTGCTGTTAGTAGTCCTAGCTTCATGTTTTCTCCCTTTACTGTCCTAGATTAACTATCTTTTAACTTTAACCCAAGAGGATTTTTGTGAACTTTCTGCAATTGCATCTGTTATTTGCAGGCTGCGCACTCCGTCAGCAAAAGTTGGGTAGGTAGCAGACCTACTTTCAGATTCAATATCTGCATAAACTCTCTCAAATAATCCTCTGAAAGTTTCGGAAAATCCTTCGATATGCCCCCCTGGATAAAATGAAATTTTGGCCGCACTTGGTGAAAGCATGCTTAGGTCTCTTTGCAGAACCTCATTTGCCTTTCCTCTATGTCCAATCCAAAGCTGTTCAGGATTTTCAGAATCAAATGCAAGTGAGCCATCTGGTCCGGAAATTTCCCAATTAATGGAGTTTTTACGCCCTGATGAAATTTGTGAAATAGAAATAGTTGCTCGAGCGCCATTAGTAAACCTAATTAAGACACCAGCGGCATCATCTGATGACATCTTTACGCTCTCGCGCTTAGAAGATGTGTCGATAGTAAAAGTTTGAACTGGACCAGTTGGTTTCTGTCTCGTTTTTACCAAAGTATGAAGCTCAGCCATTACCTCTGAGATCTCTAATCCGCTAACAAAGCCAATTTGATCAATTAAGTGCGAACCTATGTCAGCTACTGCGCGTAATTCCCCTGCTTGCTCTGCTTCAAGTCGCCAGTTCCAATCAGTTTCAAGGGTCAACCAGTCTTGATGGTAGTGACCTTTAATATATCTGGGAACGCCAATCAAATCAGATTTTACAAGTGATCTTGCTTCATGAACCATTGGATAAAATCTGGTGTTAAAGCAGGTTGCATTAACTAAACCTGTTTTATCAGCTAGATTTACTAAATCAATTCCTTCTTTTGCTGTCAGCGCTAATGGCTTTTCACAAATTACATGTTTACCAGCAGCCATTAATTCTTTAACTTGCGGATAATGAAGAGCATTGGGTGAAGTAACGTGAACAACTGTTACATCTTTATCACTGCAAATTTCCTGAACAGACTTATATTGGGTACTAACAGATAGGTTTTCAGCCCCTCGCTTAGTGCTTTCAGCACTTCCAGATAGGACTCCTTTAACACTTACACCAGTTCTACGAATGGATTCAACATGAACTGTTCCAATAAATCCAGTACCTATTACTGCCACTGTATTAATTTTCATTACGCTCCTTCAGATATTTTTGCATATGTCCAAGCAAGAGTTAATACAATTGCCCCATAAATCATTTGCTTCACAGCTTCAGAAGAATTAAGTGTTGTTAATAATGATGAAAGTAAGGTAAGAATTAATGTGCCCATCATTGTTCCCTTATAATTACCAATTCCACCCATTATTGAAGTACCACCTATTACCACTGCTGCGATGGATGGAAGCAAGAAAGAATTAGCTAAACTTATTGCAACTGCACCAGATTGGCCACCAATTAAAATTCCACCCATACCACCTAAAATTGCGCAAAGAATATAAGTTGTTGTTTGAACTTGCCATACCTTAACTCCAGCAAGTCGAGCAGCTCTAGCATTATCACCTACTGCATAAATTAATCTGCCTAGCCCAGTTTTAGTCAGTAGAAATAAAACAACTGCGCTTATTAATGCCCAGATAAAAAATGGCCAAGTGAGGGTGTCAATTATTGAAACAAAAAATGGCCAAGATCTTGGGTCAGCACCAACTGATTCGCTAACCCAACTACTGGTATCGATAATCGATGCTGTACTCAGCATGATTAGTAGATCAGGAACTGTTGAACTTCCCTGTAAGAAAGTAGTAACCCCTACTGTAAATACTCCTATTAATACCGCATTCATTCCTAGGGTCATAATTAGGGGATTCATTCCTAGTAACCCAACTGCTAATCCATTTATGGCCCCGACTACAACACAGTACAAAAGTGCTAGGGATAGAGCTGTTGGTAGACCAGAAGATGATTTAACGCTAACTATAAACGCAGCACCTGTTGCAATCATGGCAAGTGATAAATCGATACCGCCAGTTAGCATGCAGATAGTTTGACCTGCTGCAAGTAAGCCTAATGCTGCTGCTAAATAGAAAACGTTTCCTATTGCTGGAATTGTAAAATTATATGAATCTAATAATCCAGTTACAATATAAAGAGTAAATAAAATTCCGACAAGTGAAAGCATAGATTTTGATATACGGCTTTCATCCAATATTTTAAAATTTTTCATTTTTTACCCGCAGTCCGCTTACGAAGTAAGCCACCTAATAGAACTACAAATATAGTTAATGCACCGGTAATAATCTGACTATATGCTGGATCAAATCCGTAGGCTAACAAAATTGTCGGAATAAAGTAAAGAATTAGAGCTGCCAAAGCTGGGCCAACTAAACCACCAACTCCTCCTGATAATGCCACTCCACCTAACACTGCTCCCGCAACTGAATTTAAAGTTGCAGTATTACTTATATTCGCAAATGGACTAGAACTTAATGTTATCCCTGTTAAAACTATTCCGGATAAACTAGCAAATAAACCACCAATTGCGTAAAGTTTAATTTTGGTAAGTTTTACATTAACGCCAGATAGAAATGCTGCTTCTTTACTAGATCCAATCGCATACATTGAGATGCCGAGTTTGCTTCGGTAAAGCGGGATCCAAATTAAAATAATTGGTAAAATTAAACACATTAAAGGCGGGATAAAGTTTGGAACTTTTCCAGAGACTAAGTCAGCAAACTGCTGGTTTACACCGCCGCCTGGCTGTGGCATCACATACATTGCCACTCCAACTAATAGAAAACTTGTTGCTAAAGTCACCACAATATCTGCAATTCCTGAGACTGCAATAATCCAGCCGGTTAATGCGCCAATTAACATTCCGACTAAAATGAAAACAATTGCTAAAATAACAGATTCTATAAATGTTGTGTCTTGCATATATTTAGCCGATAAACAGTTAATTAAGACAGCCTCTGCTCCAATGGCAAGATTGATTCCTCCTCCAATAATTATTATTGCTTGGCCCATTGATAGTAAAGCGATAGGCAAAATTCCAAGAACAAAAGTTCTTGCTTCATATGCTCCAAATTGAGGTAACTGACTAATACGCCATAATCCAAGAACTAAAGCTAGAAGAATAATTGCTAGATTCCAGCTTTGTCGCTTTAATTGAATTATATTCATTTCGAAACTGCAATCCCGTGCGCAGCGTTCATTAAATTTTCTTCACTGCATAAATCAATTGGTAAATTAGCTTGCACCTTACCCTCATAAATAACTATTGCTCTATCACATACCATTTGAATTTCGCGTAGCTCTGATGTAAATAGCAATACAGATTTACCTTGATCTGCGAATTTTCTAATTAATTCATAGATTTGCTGTTTAGTTCCTACATCTATGCCACGAGTTGGATCAAAGCAAAGTAATAGATCAAAACCAGTTGTTACCCACCTACCAATAGTTACTTTTTGTTGATTTCCACCAGAAAGCCTTTTAACTTGAGATTTAGCCCGAGTATCAATTTGTAGACTTGAAATAGCATCATCCACTTGATTCTCTTCACTCTTGGTATTTATCATGCCCCATTTTGAAATTCCTCTAAATCTAGTTAGTGCTAAATTTTCTCGAATCGAACGTTGCGGCATAAGAGCTGATTTTCGATCCCCTGGAACATAAGAAATACCCATTGATATCGCATCTCTTGGATGATTTAAAGTTACTTTCTTTTTATTTACAAAAATCTCACCTGACTCTAATTTTGATTCACCTGCAAGAATTTCAAATAATAAATCTTGTCCTTGTCCTTCAAGTGCCGCTACCCCAAGCACCTCACCCTTTCTAATTTGAAAACTTAAATCCTTTAGATGCTTACCTGCTGAAATCGACTTCGCTTCTAGAAATACTGGAGTACTTATATCTATCTCTTTACTAGTATTTAATTTGGTTGAAACCTTATTTTTATCACCAAGCATTGCTGCGACTATTCGTTCTTCACTTCCGCGGGAAGCTGTAAATGTGTCTACATTGATGCCATCTCTTAAAACTGTTGCGCGATCACAGATTTCTTCAATTTCAGCTAAGCGGTGTGATATAAAAATGACTGACTTTCCTTTATTTTTTTGCGAATTCATTATTGAAATAACTTTTTCTGCTAAATCAACTGGTAGCGCAGCAGTGATTTCATCTAATATTAATAGCTCAGGATCATGCGATAATGCTCGAGCTAAATCAATCATTCTAAGTAGTGGTAGTTCAATATTTGCTGCAACCTCATTTAAATTTACATTCAATCCCATTGCGGATAATTCAGTTGTAAATCTCTTTTCATCCGTTCCAGTCAAGGCAAGATTGCGCTGGATAGATAGATCAGGAATTAGAGCTGGGTCTTGAAATACTGGGGCAATACCATTTTTTCTTGCATGATCCGGTGATGAAAAAGTTACTGACTTTCCGTTAAGTGAAATGCTGCCACTGCTGCCACTGATTACTCCAGTTAATATTTTTACAAGCGTAGATTTTCCGGCGCCATTTGCACCAAGTAAGGCATGTATTTCTCCAGCCAGCACCTCAAAATTTGCATTCTTCAATGCTAAAACTGGCCCATAAGACTTCTCCAGGCTCTCAATTTTTAAGAGCGAAGATTGACCAGACACTCAAATCCCCAAACTTCTCGCATTTTAAACTTTAAGGCTTGAGGTTTCCCCCAAGCCTTAAAGTAATTACTTTCTTATCGTAAACAGTTAATTACTTAACTATTAACGACCTCCGTCATTAGAGTCTTGTGGAGCCTTGCAACGGAATAGTTGCGCTGGTGTAAATGTGGTGTAACCAGGCAGTGACAGAGTTGATGAGAATGTTGCTTCTTGTGTTGGTACATAACGAGAAGCAAGATCTGCCTTATTTGCCTTAACGGTTAGCGCCTTTGGAGATAGCAAGTTAGTTGCAGGAACCATCTTGCCATCTAGCAAGTCAATTGCAACCTTAAGTGCTGCTCCGCCAACAATCGCTGGGTTTGGCACAATAATGCCAGTAAAGCCCTTTGATGCAAGAGTATTTGATAGACGAATGAACTCATTGTTATCGGCACCAACAACTGGGATGTATTTACCCTTTAGCTTGGTTGTCATAGCAGTTACGATGTTGTAATCGATACCTGATGTCCATACACCTTGGAACTTACCTGGTACTAGTAATTGGTTGGCAAGAGTTCCACCAGTTGCCCAATCCCAGTTGGTAAATACTTCTTTGGTTACCTTTACTTTTGGATACTTTGCAATAACTTCTCTGAAGCCTTTGTCGCGATCAGTATCTGCACCAGCACCTGAGGCACCGCGCATGTAAAGAATATTTCCTTTGCCACCCATTGCCTTGACAAGTGCTTCTGCACCTACACGGCCATAAGCAACCTGGTCATTAGCAACAAATGTTGTATTTGGTGCAGTTGTTGAGTTATCAACAGTAATAACCTTGATGCCAGCAGCTACTGCTTCAGCAATTGCTGCGTTATTAGCTGATGGATCACCTGAGTTAACAATAATTGCGTTAACACCCTGTGTTTTTAAGGTACGGATATCAGCTGATTGACCAGCTGCATCTGTGTTACGTGATAGAACAGTTACGCTAGCAACTTTTCCTGAAAGTGTTGCTTCAGCTTTAATTGCGCAAACCATTGTTTCGCGCCATGAGTTTCCAGCCCAGCTATTACTTACACCAATTTTGTAATTATTAGCTTGCGCAGGTGCGGCAAAAACCGCAGCGCCAGCCATAAGTGTGATTGATGTAGCAACTGCTAAGCCAGCTTTTACGCGCTTTGTACTTAGATTCATTGCTTCCCTTCCATTTCGATAGTCGATCGACTTCGTAGGCAATCCTTAACTATTTAGCTAAGAACTACAACCCTTTATCCATTTTGATATCAAATTGATATATACCCATGGGTAAATATCTCGATTAACCACCATCTGCCCTAGGAGTAGCAGATCCGGCTAGTCGAGATGAGAGGCGCCGAGCATGTTCGGCGTAGGCGGCATCAAAGAGGCTTTTGCTCTCAGCTTCACCTACCACAGCAGAGCTAGTAATAACTGGTGGAATAAATCCGGCGGCAACTAATTTTTGGGCAACCTGTACTTTAATTTCATTAGCAACAGCGACTTCAGTGATTGTCGAGCCTGGACCAACTGGTGTCTTCATTCCTGGGATAGAAATTAATGCATCACCGACTGGAACCATTAAATCAATAACTAAATCCGCATTATCAGAGAGTGTTGTGCCAGATGAATGACTAGGTTTTCCAGTCTTATTACTTGCTATAGATGTTACTGCAATTACTTTAATGCCTCGCTTTTTGGCACCTTGTGCCATTTCAATTGGTACAGCTGTTTTCCCACCCACGCTGAAAATAATTAATATATCGTTTTTATTAAATTGCCAATTTTTTAGTATCTCCTCCGCAAATCCTTCAACTCGCTCAATAAACATTGCTTGCCTTTGCCCATTAGAACCAACTACTTGCGTATGAAAAGTCATCGATAACTCTGCCATTGGATTAAAGCCAGGGTATGAGCCATATCTTGGAAACATTTCTTCTAGTGGAATTCGAGAATGACCACTGCCAAATAAGTGCACAACACCATCTGCCAGGATTGAATCAGCACACCACTGGGCCGCTTGTGCAATATTTGCACCTTCTTGCTTTGCTAAATCTTCTAATAACTTAATGGCAGCTTTGCTCCATTCACCTGCAAGTGCAGTGGTTTGCGACATCCTTGCCCCTTACCTTTGCGTGAATGAACTGGTACCTTGGTACTTTAAATGTCTATACCAATTCTGAAGAGAAGGTAGCCCAATCGTGCGGGTAGGTCAAGGTCGGGGTAGTGAGAAATCAGCCTTGCGCTACCAAGAGATTGAGGCTTGGCTACGCGAAATTATCCTTACTGGTCGTCCTGGCCAAGCACTGCCATCTGAAGTTGAGATAGCCGCAAACTTTGATGTGAGTCGAATGACTGCTCGGCAGGCAGTTTTAAATTTAATGCGAGAAGGTCTAGTCGATCGTAGGCGAGGTGCTGGCACATTTATTGCTAAGAACCCACTACACCGCAGAGAAGGTGTGCTGCTCTCTTTCTCAGAGGATATGAAACGACGGGGACTTAAGCCATCTTCGATTATGGTCTCTGGCAAAAAAGAAATTGCTACAAGTGAAGATAGAAATGCACTTGGATTAAAAGATCCTTCGTCAGTAATTGTTATTAAAAGAATCAGAGTAGCTGATGGCACACCGTTAGCTCTTGAACGAGTAGCTCTACTTGCTCAATGTTTTGCTGTATTAGATGAAGATTTAGTAAATGGATCACTTCATGCTGGATTGCGAAAGATTGGATTTCAACCAACTCTGGCTAGTGGCTGGCTTAAGGCTCGACTTGCAACTACCCAGGAGGCAAGAAAGTTAGATCTACCCTCAAAGTCTCCATTGTTAGTTGAAACCAGAGTTATTGAAGATCAAAACGGAGTTGCTATTGAGTATACGGAGACTGCTTATGCTGCAAATCGTTATGTTGTTGACATTAAACTTAATTGCGCACCAGCTGTAATAGCGCCATTTAGTGCCGCACCAATAGCGCCAGCATAAAATCCTAAGGTTGCTGGAACAATATTCACCGCTGAACTCGGATATATTTTTGCTTGAAGCGCCATTTGTTGACGGATTTCATTTAATAAAATATCACCAGATTGTGCTACACCCCCGCCGATAATTATTGTGTCTGGGGCTAGTACAACCATAATGTTTGTAAGGGCAATTGAGATCCAATAACCAACCTCTTTAAATGCAGCTAAAGCCTTAGCATCACCTGCAACAGCTTTTTTATATGCCTCCTCAGAAGTAGTAGTACCAGCAAATCTAGCAATTGCTGCAGAGTTAGTAAGTGTTTCAGCGCATCCTCTTCCACCACAACCACAAAGTGGTCCATCTGGTTTAACAATTTGATGTGCTATTTCACCTGCACCACCAGTAGAACCCATATGAATTTTTCCATCAATTACAACGCCGCCACCAACACCAGTACCAATAACATAACAAGCAACTGTTTTCTTACCATTAGCTGCTCCCATAATTGCCTCGGCTAAAGTAAATGCACGGGCATCATTTATTAGTGCTGTAGGTAATTTAGTAGCAGTAGCAACCGGAGCTAGAGCTTGAAAACCCTTCCAAGGTCCAGGCAGGTTAGGAAACAAAACAATAGTGCCATCAGAATTATTAAAAACTCCTGGAACTGCAACGCCTACGCCAGCTAAATCAGGAAATTCTACAAAATTATCTTTTGCTAATTTTGCAAGTCTACTTACAACATGAGCAGGCCCACCCTCAGCTTCAGTTAGCTGATCATCTTTTTTTATTATTTGCCACTTATCATCTATTTTTTCAATTACAGCAACTTTTATATTTGTGCCGCCCAGATCTAAGCCAAGATATTTAGTCACGACCAAATCTTTCTACATACTCATCCAACATAATTGCTGTAGTTGTGGCACCACTGCGGGAAATTCCGGCATCTAAATACTCCATGAGCACATCAAGTGTTCGAACGCCACCAGCACTTTTAATTTTCATCTTAGGTGAAACACTACTACGCATTAACTTAATATCAGCAATTGTTGCTCCCGTTGGAGCGTATCCTGTTGAGGTTTTTACATAATCAGCTCCAGCAGCCTCAGTAAGTTTGCAGGCAGTAACTTTTTCACTCTCAGTTAAATAGGCATTTTCTAAAATTACCTTAACAGTTTTACCGCTAGCCGCTTTTACTACAGCAGAAATATCATCTTCTACCTCTTGGTTAAGCCCAGATTTTAGTAATCCGATATTTAATACCAAGTCGATCTCAGTTGCACCATCTGCAATTGCTTGTTTAGTCTCAAATACCTTTGTTTCAGTAGTTGATGAGCCATGAGGGAAGCCAACTACAGTTCCAATTTCAACATCAGTTCCTTTTAAAAGCTGTGCACAAAACTTTACATCAGCTGGCTTGCAACAAACTGAAGCAACATCGTATTTCTTTGCGATCTCACATCCAGCCTTAACTTCATCCCTAGTCATTTCAGGCTTAAGTAGGGAATGATCAATTGTCTTTGCTATTTGCTTTAATGAGTATTTTGCATGTGCCATGTATTTCTCCTCTATTTTTTAAACACCAGAGACAGTGGACCATCCACCGTCAATTTCTAAAATTTGACCAGTTACTGCTGAATTCTCAATCAAATAGATATAGCCAGCTACAACATTATCAATTGGCAATTGCTCACCAATTAGTGGTTGTTTTCGACTTGTAAATTCTTTAATTATTGGATTCTCTGCAGCCCTTGCCGACATTGGAGTGGCAACTAAACTAGGAGAGACTGCATTAACTCTAATTTTCTTATCTAAATAACTGCTGGCAAGGGTTATTACTAAAGTGTTTATTGCTCCTTTAGATGCAGCATATGCATGAGTTCTAAAATGCTCTGGCGATGGCGAGTTAGCTAGAGTTGATGAGGTTAAAGTAAGAGAGCCGGGACCATTGGCATTAAAATATTTAATTGCCTCTCTTGCCGTTAAAAAAGCTGTTGTTAGATTCAATTCTAAAGTTTTATCCCAAGCAGATTTAGTAATCTCTTCAATGCCACCATCGCCAAAGGATCTACCTGAGCCACCGACGATTGAAACTACATGGTCTAAGCCATTTAATTTTGTAATTGCTTGCGCGAAAGCTGATTCGACTTGTGACTCATTTCTTAAATCAATCGAATTAAACCCCACAATATTTGAGCACTCTTTTGCTAATGATGCAGAGTCTGCTTCTTCACCACCTAGAAGATAGATTTCATAATTACGCTGATTTAGGGCGCGTGCAAGACCTGCTGCAATTCCCCTACTACCCGTAATGATGACTTTTTTACCCATTTAGAAAGGGTATCTAAAAAGTTCTAAGTTGTCTATACAACTAATGTAATCGGGATTGCAGGGAACCCTGTATTTGAATTTTATACTCTGAAATGTAAAAGTACTTTTACTATTGTGTAATTGATTTATATTTCAATAATAACATCAGCGCTAGCGACTGTTGTTTGAACTAATTCTGCATTAATTTCATCACTACCATGCGCCCACTTATGGGCAGCTTGTGGATCTTTTCCAAACATCTCATGGCGCTTAGTTAATCTTTCAAGTCGTAATTCATCATTGACTTTTACATACCAAA
>OFQP01000041.1_pt1 | contig 24807 bp, 25 predicted proteins | sample 1542771 | NCBI WGS metagenome assembly OFQP01 (sample SAMN05442509, study PRJEB24371) | freshwater metagenome | isolation source: Freshwater Lake | place: Canada: Niagara | collected 2012-08-09 | reverse complement strand
GTTCTGATCATCTGGTACTACGCCAGATCGATGAACCAGATTGACAAGGAATTCGGCGTTGCTGAGGCGGAGGAGGACTAAGCATGGAAACAACTAATTCTTTTACCGCACCGAAATCACAGAAAGCCTTCACGGCGAACCTGAAGAAGGTCTACGGGTTCTATACCGGCGGCTTTATTGTCTTTTGTATTCTGCTCGGTATTGCCGAGCAAATGGGTCTGTCACGGGCCATGATGGGTTACGTCTTTTTGGGCGCAACCATATTGCTCTATGCCGGTATCGGCGTGATGAGCCGTACCAATGACGCCGCAGAATATTACGTGGCGGGTCGACGCGTTCCTGCACTCTATAACGGTATGGCAACGGGTGCTGACTGGATGTCTGCAGCCTCCTTTATCGGTATGGCAGGTACTTTGTACCTCACCGGTTACGGTGGACTTGCCTTCATCATGGGTTGGACTGGTGGATATTGCTTAGTCGCATTATTTTTGGCTCCCTATCTGCGTAAGTTTGGTCAATTTACAGTGCCTGACTTTTTGGGCGCTCGTTATGACGGTAATCTCCCACGCTTTTTAGGAATCGTGGCAGCAATTTTGTGCTCATTCACATATGTGGTGGCACAGATTTACGGTGTTGGTTTAATTACCACCCGTTTGGCTGGCGTTCCTTTTGAGCTTGGTGTGTTCTTGGGTCTTGCAGGTATTTTGGTTTGCTCGTTCTTAGGTGGTATGCGTGCGGTGACCTGGACACAGGTTGCTCAGTACATCATCTTGATCATTGCTTACCTGATTCCTGTGGTTTGGTTATCGGTTAAGCAAACTAGCTTCCCAGTTCCACAGCTGATTTATGGTCAGCAACTTGAAAAAGTGACTGCTAAAGAAGCGGAGTTGATCAAAGATCCCAAAGAGTTGGAAGTACGCGCAATCTTTAAAGCACGTGCAGATGCACTTACAGAGAAGTTAAAAGACGTTCCTGCTGCATTAGCTGCGGATAAAGCGGCTGCTGAGAAGAAAGTGGCTGATTTGAAAGCTGCTAATGCTCCTGCAGACGAAATCGCTGCTGCTGAAAAAGCCTTAGCTGCCGTTCCAAAAGATGCGGAAGCTGCTAAGAAGGCTTGGACAGCGCAAAGAACCGGTGCAACTAATCGCTCTAACCAACTTGCCAATATGCCGCGCCATGGGCAGCAATTTGCGGGAGACCCAGCAGGTGACGAAAAAGCACGGACAGCCTTTGATACATCGCGCCGTAATTTCTTAGCTCTGATTTTCTGCTTGATGGTGGGTACAGCTGCCTTGCCACATATCTTGATGCGCTATTACACGACTCCGTCGGTAAAACAAGCGCGTGAGTCTGTGACTTGGTCCTTGTTCTTCATTTTCTTGCTGTACTTCACAGCACCAGCACTTGCCGTTTTGGTGAAATACGAGGTCTTTACGGTCCTAGTAGGAACACCATTTGATAAGTTGCCGGCTTGGATTACAGCGTGGGCGAAAGTCGATGCTGCCTTGTTATCGGTAGCGGATATCAATAAAGACGGTATCTTGCAATTAGCTGAGATGACCATTGGTGGTGACATCATTGTGTTAGCAACTCCAGAAATTGGTGGCTTGCCATACGTGATCTCTGGCATGGTGGCAGCGGGTGGTATGGCTGCAGCTCTGTCAACTGCTGATGGCTTGCTCTTAACCATTGCAAATGCCTTGTCACATGACCTGTACTACAAAATGATTGATCCAAATGCACCAGCATCACGTCGTGTTATGGTTTCAAAAATCTTGTTAGTGGTTGTGGCACTTGCTGCTGCCTATGTGGCTGCGCAAAAGCCTGCTGATATCTTGTTCCTCGTGGGCGCTGCGTTCTCATTTGCTGCGGCTGCATTCTTCCCCCCATTGGTATTAGGTATTTTCTGGAAGCGTGCAACGAAGGCGGGTGCTTGCGTCGGTATGATCCTAGGTCTTGGTATTACGGTGTACTACATGATCATGACTCAGCCATGGTTGCGCGGTGTATTTAATATCACCTCACCGGTTGAGCTCTGGTATGGTATTCAGCCAATCTCGGCTGGTATCTTTGGTGTGCCTCTCGGTGTTGCGGCCATCATTCTCGTGAGCTTGGTAACCCCAGCTCCACGTAAAGATATTCAGGATTTGGTTGATCACGTTCGTTACCCAACATTACGTGGCGATACCATGAATACGGAAGCAAACTAAGCATTACTTGATTTAGTTTTTTAAATCACCTAGAACCCGCTCTTCGGAGCGGGTTTTTTTATGCTCTTTTGGAGCTTGCGAAGTACTCTTGTGCACCCGTCACAAAACTCCTCTATGCTAAGAGTATGAAATCAAGCCACGCGCTCTTGTTGTCTTTACTGATTGGCTTAAGTCCTATGGGCTGGGCGAATTCGCCTGCCGCAGGGAAGTCACCGGTATACGGTTACTTGGAGACCGCCACGCTTCAGGGTCAGGGGCGTTTGACCTTTTGGGGTTTTGATGTCTACGATGCACGCTATTATGTGGCCGATCCCAAGGGGCAAAATGGCTTTGCCTTAGAGATTCAATATATTCGTTCGTTTAAAGGAAATGATCTTGCCAAGCGCACTATTCATGAGATGAGTCGTCAGGGCGTTTCTGAGAAGCAACGTGCGCTATGGTTGCAAAGCTTAGAAAAGATATTTCCAGATATTGCGTCGGGCGATACTTTAATTGGGCTTCACCTTCCAGATAAAGGCACTATGTTCTTACATAATGGCAAGGTCATCGGTGATGTTCCTGGCGATGCCTTTGCGAAAGCATTTTTTGGAATTTGGTTGGATGAACGGACTAGCGCTCCCAAACTGCGTACAGCACTGATTGCAACCCGTTGTCCACCCGCATTAATTGCAGCAAATTGCCCGAACCCTTAACGAATTTTTCTCTTAGGTATTAATCATCATGAATCTCTTCCATCGTCTTAAAAATATCCTGCTTGTATCACTCGTGGCGATAGGTGTGGCATCGTGCTCGAGCCCAACTGTGCAGATGTATAGCAAAGAGGTACCAAAGCTCGATTTAGCCACTTACTTTAATGGCGATATCGATGCCTACGGGATCTTTACAAACCGCAGTGGTGAGGTGGTGAAACGTTTTAAGGTGGTGATCAAAGCGAAGTGGGAGATGAAAGATGGTAAGCGGGTTGGGGTGCTAGACGAAGACTTTACCTACTCGGACGGTACTAAGCAAAAACGTATTTGGACACTAACGGAGCTCTCGCCCGGACGATATTCAGGAACGGCAAGCGATGTGATTGGCGAAGCCGTTGGAGAGATGGCTGGTAATGCTCTTAATTGGAGATACACGCTCGCCTTACCCGTAGATGGCACAACGTATCATGTTCAGTTCAATGATTGGATGTATCTGATGGACGATAAGGTCATGCTCAATAAGGCAGCGATGAGTAAGTTTGGAATTTACCTTGGTGAAGTAACCTTGGCTTTTTATAAGCGTTAAGGCTTACATTGGCGACTTTGGCTATTTCAAGGGATGTCTGGCGCAAGATCTGGAATTTTGTTTTATTCCAAGCCGCTTGGTTTGCGTGCATCTTGGGGGCAGCGCATCAGCAGATTTGGATTGCGATTGGTGTTTCTGCAGTTTGTATTGGTATTTATCTTTGGCTTCACGCCAATGCGGTATCTGAATACAAATTTTTACTCAAAGCTCTTATCTATGGTTTAGTCGTTGATACCCTATTGATTCAATTAGGATGGATTCGCTTTGAGTCACCCTGGCCCTCGGTAGCGATATCACCAGTTTGGATGTGGGCTTTGTGGCTGGTTTTTGCCACCACACTCAAAGAATCGATGGCTTGGTTGCAGGGTAAATATGCTTTAGGAGCGGGTTTAGGAGCGATTGCAGGCCCTCTTTGTTATGAGGCAGGGGTACGCCTTGGTGCAGCCCAATGGCCAAATCCTGAGATACAGGTCTTTGGGCTCGTTTACCTCGCTGTAGTTTGGGCCTTAGCGATGCCCATTCTCTTATATTTTAGCCACGATAAATAATTAAATAACTATATAAATCAATTATTTATAGGTTTATACGCGCTTACTTACAAATTAATCTGTCGATACTGATACTGAAATCATCCTCAGGGGCTTGCAAATAGTACTGTTTTTATATACAGTAAACATACAGTAGAGATTAACAGACACAAATAGAGCAAAACACCTTACAGAATAGAAAAGGACAGCCATGAACGACAAGAAAAAATCAGCCTCATCCGAATTTGAAGGAATGAGCGGAGACAAGCAAAAAGCATTAACAGCTGCCTTAGCGCAAATTGAAAAACAGTTTGGTAAAGGCTCGATCATGCGTCTGGGTGACGCAGAGATCAATCAAGATATTCAGGTGGTATCGAGCGGCTCGCTAGGGCTAGACATTGCGCTAGGTGTGGGCGGTTTAGCCCGCGGGCGTGTGATTGAAATCTACGGACCAGAATCCTCCGGCAAAACGACGCTCACCTTACATGCAGTTGCAGAGATGCAAAAATTAGGAGGTACTTGCGCATTTATTGACGCCGAACATGCCTTGGATGTTCAATATGCCGCCAGACTCGGTGTGGATGTTAATAATTTATTAATCTCGCAACCGGATACGGGTGAGCAAGCATTAGAAATCGCGGATGCATTGGTTCGTTCCGGCTCCATTGACCTTATTGTGATTGACTCGGTGGCTGCATTGGTACCGAGAGCAGAGATTGAAGGCGATATGGGTGACTCCCTACCAGGCCTGCAAGCCCGCTTGATGAGTCAGGCACTACGGAAATTAACAGGAACGATTAAGCGTACTAATTCGATGGTGATCTTTATCAATCAAATTCGGATGAAGATTGGTGTGATGTTCGGATCTCCAGAAACAACCACCGGTGGCAATGCCTTGAAGTTCTACGCAACGATGCGTTTGGACATCCGCCGCATTGGCAGCATTAAAAAGGGCGATGAAGTCGTTGGCAATGAAACACGTGTGAAAGTGGTGAAGAACAAAGTATCGCCACCCTTCCGCGAAGCCATTTTTGACATCATGTATGGCCAAGGAATTTCACGTGAGGGTGAAATCATTGATATGGGTGTAGAAGCCGATATCGTCGAGAAGTCGGGTGCTTGGTATAGCTATGGCGGTGAGCGCATTGGGCAAGGTAAAGATAATGCCCGTGAGTTTTTGAAAGAGAACCCTGAAATGGCTAAAGAAATTGAGGCAAAGATCCGTGAGAAGTTGGGTGTTAAAAACGCCGGATCCTTAATTAGTGAAACGCTCGATGATGAGGAGATGGAATCTGCAGACGCTTAATGCGGGCTTCAAGTAAATCATCTAAACAAAGCCCGAGTCTCAAAGCTCGGGCTTTGCGTCTTTTATCGCGGCGGGAATACAGTCGCAAAGAACTGGCGAATAAATTAGTTCAACTCGTACGGCAGAATGAAGAAGAGCCACCCAAGGATCTCCAAATACACATCGAGGAAGTACTTAACGACTTTGAGGCAAGAGGTTGGTTGAGTGACGAGCGTTTTGCAAATGCTCTAGTGCGACGACGAAGCGAGCGCTTTGGAGTTCGGCGCGTAGCCGATGAGCTACAAAGAGCAGGGGTTGAAACCGGCCTTATTGCTCAACTCACAGGAGAACTCAAGGAAACGGAGTTTGAGCGCGCTAAGGCATTATGGGCACGTAAATTTGGTCAAATTTCCAGCGAACAAAAGGAGCGAGCACGTCAGTACCGATTCCTTGTCTCTAAGGGTTTTAGCCCAGACCTTGTTGCTAAGGTGATTGGTGGACGCTCAGCCTCCAATTAGGTAAATTAAAGCTTTGAAAATGTTAGACTTATAGGTCTTTTGCAGGCGTTTAAAGCCCCGTTTTGCCTTGATTTGGGTCAATAGCCCGAACTGCTTCATCAGGGAAAATAGCTTTTACGCTGGCGTTGAAAACTAATCATTTCCAGGAGCTGTTATGAAGATTCATGAGTACCAAGGCAAGGAACTTCTGCGCCAATTTAATGTACCTGTGCCCAATGGTATTCCAGCGTTTAGCGTTGATGAGGCCATCAAGGCGGCTGAAAAATTAGGCGGCCCCGTCTGGGTTGTTAAAGCCCAAATTCATGCGGGTGGTCGCGGTAAGGGTGGCGGTGTCAAGTTAGCCAGAAGCATGGAGGAAGTTAAAAACTATGCCTCCTCGATCTTGGGAATGCAATTAAAGACTCATCAAACGGGTCCCGAAGGACAAAAGGTTCGTCGACTCTTAATTGAGGATGGCGCCGATATTAAAAAAGAGTATTACCTTGGAATCTTGACCGATCGCGGTACCCAAAAAGTGGTACTGATGGCTTCGAGCGAAGGCGGTATGGATATTGAAGAGGTTGCAGCAAAAACCCCTGAAAAGATTATTAAAGTATTTGTGGATCCCCTGATTAGTTTAAGTGATGCACAATGTGATCAGTTAAGTAAGGGGATTGGTGTACCAGAAGCCTCGCAAGGTAAAGCTCGTGAGGTATTTAAGAATCTCTATAAAACCTATTGGGATACTGACGCATCCCTCGTTGAGATTAATCCTCTGATCTTAGAGGGCAATGGCAATATCAAAGCCCTCGATGCCAAATTTAATTTTGACTCGAATGCGCTATATCGACATCCCGAGATCGTTGCTTATCGCGATGAGGATGAAGAGGATCCGGCTGAGATTGAGGCATCTAAATTTGATCTAGCTTACATTTCTTTGGATGGCAATATTGGTTGCTTGGTCAATGGCGCTGGTTTAGCAATGGCCACGATGGATACGATTAAATTATTTGGCGGTCAGCCAGCGAACTTCTTAGATGTAGGTGGTGGCGCAACGGCTGAGAAAGTGACCGAGGCCTTTAAGATCATGCTTAAGAACAAGAGTGTGAAAGCAATACTCGTCAATATCTTTGGCGGCATTATGCGTTGTGATGTGATTGCAGAAGGTGTAGTAACTGCCTGTAAAGCAGTCAACCTATCGGTACCCTTGGTCGTAAGGATGAAGGGCACTAATGAAGAGTTGGGTAAAAAGATTTTGGCAGACTCTGGTTTGCCAATCATCAGCGCCGACTCTATGGCAGAAGCAGCAACCAAAGTCGTTGCTGCAACCCAAGGTAAATAAGCCATCACACCCAATTAGAGGAATACATTATGTCGATCTTGATTAATAAAAATACGAAAGTGATTACCCAAGGTATTACGGGTAAGACCGGGCAGTTTCACACAGAGAAGTGCCAGGAATATGCCAATGGCAAAAACTGTTTTGTCGCTGGTGTTAATCCTAAAAAAGCAGGCGAGTCTATTTTTGGGATTCCTATTTTTGGCACAGTAAAAGAAGCCGCTAAAGAAACAGGTGCAACGGTATCCGTTATCTACGTACCACCCCCAGGAGCTGCCGCAGCAATTTGGGAAGCAGTTGAAGCCGACTTAGATTTTGTGATTTGTATTACCGAGGGTATTCCTGTGCGTGATATGTTGGAAGTGCGCAATCGGATGCAGCAAAAGGAAGCCAAGGGAGGCAAGAAGACCTTATTGCTCGGACCTAATTGCCCAGGCCTCATTACGCCCGATGAAATCAAGATAGGCATCATGCCTGGTCACATTCATCGTAAAGGTCGTATTGGGGTAGTAAGCCGTTCAGGCACCTTGACTTACGAAGCGGTTGGTCAGCTCTCCGCAATCGGCTTAGGTCAATCTACCGCCGTTGGAATTGGTGGCGATCCGATCAATGGCCTTAAGCACATTGACGTGATGAGAATGTTCAATGATGACCCTGATACTGACGCAGTTATCATGATTGGTGAGATTGGTGGACCGGATGAGGTCGAAGCCGCACGCTGGTGCAAGGCCAATATGAAAAAACCCATCGTAGGCTTTATTGCTGGGGTAACCGCACCTCCAGGAAAGCGTATGGGCCATGCAGGGGCTTTGATCTCAGGTGGCGCTGATACGGCAGATGCAAAACTAGCAGTCATGGAGGAGTGTGGATTTAAGGTCACCAAAAACCCCTCTGAGATGGCAAGTTTACTGAAAGCAATGATTTAATTTAAGAATTCAGTTGTAATAGCAAGCGATGTTTTAAGGTGTTTGAGTAAATATAAATAACAACCAGGGGAAGACATGGAATTTTTTACAATGATTGACTGGTCTGTGGTGATCCAAATCATCATCATCGACCTTCTTTTGGGTGGGGATAATGCGGTCGTTATTGCGCTAGCATGCCGCAATTTACATCCCAATCAAAGAAGGAAGGGCATTATTTGGGGTACAGCTGGCGCCATTATCTTGCGTGTCATCTTGGTTGCTTTTGCAGTCACCTTATTACAAATCCCATTCTTAAAATTAGTTGGTGGCGCTTTGTTGTTATGGATTGGCTACAAACTCATGGTGCAGCATGATGCGGAAGAGCACAACATGGATGCCCCAGACAAATTGTTTGCTGCCATTAAAACTATCATCATTGCGGATATCGTAATGAGCTTAGATAACGTACTTGCAATTGCTGGCGCAGCAGGTCAAGTGGATAACTCAGTCCATCAAGTGGGTTATGTAATCTTTGGTTTATTGGTATCCGTACCCATCATCGTTGCTGGTAGCAAAGTAGTTCTTTATCTCATCGATCGATTCCCTCTGATTGTGACTGCTGGTGCGGGTCTCTTAGGATGGATTGCGGGCGGAATGATGATGACCGATCCCGCACTCATTAAGCAGTTCGGTGAAGGTTTGGCGGATTACGCGACTATTGCTGGTATTGCAGGCGCGATTGGTGTCATGGCTGTTGGTGAATTGGTTAAGCGTAGCAGCAAAAAAGCAAGCACTTAATTGACTGACAACAAAATCAGATATTAATTACAACAATTTACCCCTCTGCAATGAGTTTTTATCCGATGATAGAGGCTCATTAAGGAGGGGGTTTTTATGCTTAAAAATAATAAAGATGTAAATCAAAAAGGTTTTACCTTAATCGAAGTGATGGTGGTGGTTGCCATCATTGGCATCTTGGTTGCAGTCGCGGTGCCTCAGTATCAAGACTATATTGCGCGCGGTCGGGTGGTCGAGGGGCTTAACTTAGCCTCTAGTGCCAAATTAGCAGTAACCGAAGCCTATGCAAGTAAAGGCCCTTCACCGATGGATCGAGCGACTCAAGAAGCCTTCTCATTTACGGTAACACGAAGTGTCAAAGAGATTGAGATTCTGGCCAATGGTGCAATTGCAATCGATTATCAAACTTCAGTAGCGCCTGATGGTAAAAATAGTTTGATCTTAATTCCAACGAATGAGCCAGATGTTGCAAGTCCGCGAGCCATTGATTTATCTCAAAGCGGTGTAGCAGTATGGTCAGGAGGATGGTCGTGCCGTGCCGAACAAACTAGTCTGCCAGCTAAATTACTACCCGCAGAGTGTAGGTTTGGTAAGTAAGAATTAATGACCGGCGAGCTTATTATTAGCTCGCCTTCCACTCCCCCGACTTACCACCACTCTTCTCAAGCAACTTCACTTCTTTGATTACCATACCACGGTCAACTGCTTTGCACATGTCATAAATGGTGAGAAGGGCGACTTGGACTGCGGTGAGGGCTTCCATTTCTACGCCGGTCTGCCCGGTTGTTTCTGCTCTGACTGTGCACCGAATGGTGCTTGTTGCGGGGTTGGGCTCAAATTCCACGCTGACATGAGTAAGGGCAATTGGGTGACACAGGGGAATGAGGTCAGAGGTTTTCTTGGAGGCTTGTATTCCTGCAATTCGGGCAATTCCGAGGACATCCCCCTTTTTGTGCCCTCCCGCCTGAATCAATTCATAGGTGGTAGCATGCATTTGAATACAGCCACTAGCAATGGCTATACGGTGTGTGGAGGCCTTATCGCCAACATCTACCATATGGGCTTGGCCGCTGGAATCAAAGTGCGTCAGTTTGTTCATAGCTTAGGTTTTACCATAGAGGGATGGGTATGCAATTGAGACGTATTTTGGCACTTTACTTAAGTTTAGTCTTGGGTGCCCCTTCTTTTGCCCAACCCAGTGGGGTGTCGGTTCAGCAAGACAATGCAGCAAAAGAGAACTTGGGGCGGGTCATCCAGTCTCCTGAGGCACGCTCTGTTCATTTGCCATCGCGTAATACCTTGCAATCGCAACCAACCCTTGTGCTACCCGATATGGGTGATCCAGGTGGGGGAGCCCTTAGTCCCTTGGACGAGCGTAAGATCGGCGAGCAAATTATGCGGGAGATACGGCGTGACCCAGATTTCTCAAATGATTGGCCGATCTACGACTACCTGAATAATATGGAACGCCGTCTAATGCAGGCTGCTAAACGTCTGCAATTGGGGGGAGCAAATACCCAAGGGAGTGCTGCGTATGACTACGAGGTATTTGCGATTAAAGATCCATCGATCAATGCATTCGCTTTACCCGGCGGGTTTATTGGCTTTCATACGGGTTTGTTAACTGCTGCTGAAACCGACTCTGAAGTCGCCTCGGTCATGGGGCATGAGATTGGACACGTGTTACAGCGGCATATCGCCAGGTCTCTTGAGAAACAGGGAACGAATTCAGTTATTGCGCTTGCGAGTATTGTGCTTGGCGCATTAGCAGCTGCAAGCAATCCAAGTGCTGCAGTAGGCTTAATTACTGGAGGTCAGGCCTTAGCGATACAAAATCAACTAGCATACTCACGCGATGCAGAACGAGAATCTGACCGAATTGGTTTTCAGATACTGCAAGCCAGTGGTTATGATGTCAACGGTGCCCCAGCATTCTTTCAGCGCCTACAAAAATTCTACGGCATCATGGATAGTGGTGTGCCTGCGTATGTACGCACGCATCCGCTCACCATTGATCGTATTGCAGATATGCAAGATCGAGCCCGCACGGTCCAGCAAAATCGGGTTCCTAGCAGCTTAGAGTTTTACTTAATTAAGGCTAGAGCACGGGTTGAGCAAAGTGGTAGCTCAAGCGGCTTATTTGATTTACGGAATATATTTGAGAGCAACTCCAGGCAAGCTTCTCCTGAAAAGCAGATGGAAGGATTTTATGGTTTAGCCTTAGTTGCACAAAAACAAGGCCGTTTTGAGCAAGCGGAGGATTTCTTGCAAAAGGCGCGCGCTGTGGCGCAGAACGTACTTGCTCCAGGATCTCCGGTTCAGCGTCAAAGTTTATCGTTTGACTACACTGCTTCAGAACTCGCTTTGGCACGGGGTAAGGCCGAAGATGCATTGCAGTTTGCACAAAATGCTGCCAAAGCAGATCCATATTCATTCTCAGCAGTAGTTGCACGCGTTCGTGCAGATCTCAAGCTTGGTCGAACGAATGATGCGATCACACTATTACGGACTAAAACTAAAGCCCAGCCTAACGAAACAATTTGGTGGGAGCTATTAGCAGGCGCGTATGACCAAGATAAAAAAATTGGTCTACGGCACTATGCTTTAGCAGAAAAGTTTGCTACCGAGGGCGCTTGGCCATCGGCCATTGAACAGTTGCGCATTGCACGTACCGCTGTTGGCACTGACTTTTACTTAGGCTCAGTAATTGATGCTCGCTTACGAGCGTTTCAGAATCAATATCGCGAAGAGCAGAACGAGAAAAGAAAAGGCTAATGCAGCTCATGTTGATCGTTTGGAAACTCAAAATCATCATCGTGTGAGCGGCTGGCATGCAAATGAGCAATCCGCCAACCCTTGCCGTCTTGCATTAGAACTAAGGTAATGTTAATTAAAAAATCAGCCTCAATCTGCTTAGCTTCAAAGTAGACCGCCTCGGTAGAATCAAATACTGCAGCACCCATGGTGATGTGCTCAATACAAGCGATCGGTTCTAGATATAGAGGTTTATTTAACATCCGTTCGATCCCCGAGCGGATTTCAGCATGACCGCTGAGGCGATTTCCTTCAGGTAATACACAAGTGATTGAATCATCATCTAGCCATAGTGCAAGGGCACCCTCGACATCCGCTTGGCGCAAGGTCTCACGCCATGCATCCACAACGTCATCTGGGTTTTGAAAAAGTCTGGCAAAACGCGGCATAGGAATCTTTTATTAATTGGGATTCAGCATAGTGTAGACCTGCTCAGCCTCAATTTTAGTTAAACAATCAAGATGTCCTAAGGGACAGATACGTTGGTAGCAGGGACTGCACGTTAGACCAAGCCATATCACCTTTGCTTGCTTGGATAAAGGGGGTGTATGTTTAGGGTTACTTGATCCAAAAAGGGCAATTTGCGGAACAGATAGGGCCGCAGCAATATGCATGAGACCGGAGTCATTGCTAATAACTTGTGTGCTTTGCACAATCACTGCCATTGCTTCTTCAAGATTAATCACTCCACACCAATTATGGATTCGCTCCATTGCCTTACTTTGGTCTTGGATTGCTTGGCCAAGCACATGATCTGCTTTGCTACCCAAAATAATAATTTGGGCGTTGGCATCGGCGTGCAATATTTTGGTGGCCAACTCAGCAAAGTGTGAGCTTGGCCAGCGCTTTGCAGGACCATACTCGGCACCAGGCGCAAAGACATAAAAGGGTTTGCTACCCAATCCTTCTAAACGTACTTTTACTCTCTTAATAGCCTGATCGGTAATTGAAAGTTTAGGCTGTAAGCTAGGACTTGAAGATGGCAAAGAAGTTTCTGTGGCTTTAAGAAGACGAACATAGTGCTCTACCATTGGTGTGCGTGCTTGACGCGATGGATTGGTGAGGGTGTGATTGATAAGACCAAAGCGTAGCTCACCACGATAGCCAATACGTACTGGGATACCAGCTAGCCATGGAATGAAAGCAGACTTTAAGCTATTCGGTAGAACAAATACTTGGTCAAACTGTTTTGCTTTAATTTGTTGGGCCACTGAGCGACGCAGACCCCATTGCAAAGCACCATGCTGAAAATCAACCTCGATAATTTCTGTGACCTCACTACAGGCTCGATAGATAGGGGCGACCCAAGATGTGCAAAGGACAGCAATTGATTGAGTGGGTTTAGTTTGTTTAAGCGTTGCGAGCAAAGGCTGCGACATCACAGCATCACCAATCCAATGGGGGGCGATGATGAGAGTACGTTGCATAGAAAAAGCCCTCTTTGGAGGGCTGCAATTAATGGCCGTGAGGCTCAGTGCCAGGGATCAGTCGGTACACCGTACCGCAATATGGGCAACGCACTTCGCCGGTTTCTAGAACATCTAGAAAAACGCGTGGGTGATAGTTCCAAGAGGGGGTATCTTTTGTGGGGCAATGTAATGGCAAATCCTCGCCATGAACCATCACTGCATTAACTTCATTTAGCGCACTCATTGATATTTAGATGGGGCTTAACCATGCACGGTAACGATCATTTCTGCCATATACCGTATCGAAGAACACCTCTTGAATTTGCTGAGTAATCGGGCCGCGCTTACCATCGCCAATAGTGCGATCATCGAGCTCACGAATGGGGGTCACCTCGGCAGCGGTTCCTGTAAAGAAGGCTTCATCGGCTGAATATACTTCGTCTCGGGTAATGCGTTTCTCACGAACTTCGAAGCCTAAGTCCTTCGCAATTCGGATAATCGAATCACGGGTAATGCCATCGAGACACGATGCAAGGTCAGGAGTGAAAACAATGCCATTGCGGACCATAAACATATTTTCACCAGAACCCTCGGATACATATCCCTCGGTATCCAAAAGTAGTGCCTCATCATATCCATTAGCAGCAACTTCTTGATGCGCAAGAATAGAGTTAATGTAATACCCCGAAGCCTTTGCTCTTACTAAAGAAGAGTTAACAAAATGCCGAGTAAAGGAGGAGGTCTTGACTCGGATCCCTTTATTGAGACCGTCTTCACCTAAATAAGCACCCCATTCCCAAGCGGCAATAGCCGTGTGAACCGAGTTACCGGTTGGTGAGATGCCCAGTTTTTGTGAGCCAATAAAAATAATGGGGCGAATATAGCAAGAGGCTAATTTGTTATCACGTACAACCTGAGTAATCGCTTGGGCAATTTGTTCTTCGGTGAAGGGAATCTTCATCTGAAAAATTTTCAGACCATTAAAGAGACGCTTGACGTGCTCCTTTAAACGAAAGATGGCAGTGCCATTTTGTGTTTTGTACGCGCGTATTCCTTCAAACACGCCCATGCCGTAGTGCAGGCTATGGGTTAGAACATGAACATTGGCATCTCTCCAAGGGACGAGTTTGCCATCAAACCAAATAACTCCATCGCGGTCAGACATCGACATCTTAAGCACCTTTATGTTGTGGGTAGGACTAGCCAGCCCTAGAACACTGGCATTAGCCACTAAAAGCCTTATTGTAGAGCAGAGAAATGGTCAGGGCGGGCTTTGAAACTACCAAGCTAAAACGGGGGTTTCTATAATGGGTCTCTATCTATGCGCTCTGACCTAACCCATTCCAAAATCCCCTACTGGGGTTGGACTCCTCTGCAACAGCAGGCCTGGCGGGATGGATTAAAAACGATGTCGACATCCGCGGTGACTATCTTTACTTGGGCTGTGGTTACGGGATTGGCGATGGGCAAATCCCCATTGAGTACTGAGCAGGCTTTAGCAATGAGCCTTTGTGTATTTGCAGGTACAGCTCAGTTAGCAGCCTTGCCCTTGCTGGCGAGCGGGTTCTCGATCGGAACGATTTTAGTAACCGCCTTTGTGGTTAATCTGCGCTTCATTATTTTTAGCATTGGTGTTCAGGCCCACTTTTCTCATTTACCTAACTGGAGAAGGGTGATCTTGGGTTATTTCACGGCAGACTTCGGTTATCTCATGTTCACGAGCCGCTTTACGGAAGTACAGAGCGCTCAGGAGAAAAAGGCTGACGGCTATTACCGCAGCTACTTTATGTATGGTCTGGCAACTGGAAATTGGACTATTTGGCAATCAGGTTCGATTCTTGGCATTTTGTTTGCCAGCCAAATTCCTGATAATTGGGGATTAGAGTTTGCCGGTACGCTGGCATTAATTGCAGTAATAGTTCCCATGCTAGATCACCGAGCCGCTCGTTGGGCCGCCGGGGCTGCTGCAATCGTTGCAGTATTAGCGTTTGCATTGCCACTAAAGCTTAATCTCACCTTAGCAATTATTGCGGCGATTATGGTCGGAATCCTTGCGGACCGATCTCCGCGGAGGCCGAGATGAGACCTGATTCATTAGGCACATTAGAGATCGCCTTTTTAATAATGGGTATGGCCATCATTACTGCCTTAACCCGCTCCTTTTTTGTATTTTTAGGTGATCGAGTTAAGGTTCCTGAGCTCGTATTGCGGGCGATTCGCTACGCACCTTTAGCAGCAATTGTTGGCATTTTGGCCCCCGAGCTCTTATTGCCCCCTGGGGCCCTTGCGCTCAATGAGTTAGATTGGAAATTGCCGAATATCTGGGGTGGCATCGCTGCTTTTGGGGTGTATTTTTGGACCCGTAAGATGTTACCGACCTTATTGGTCGGAATGGCCGTATTTAGCTTAGTCCGCCACTGGCTCTAAAATAGCTGTCTATACCCCATCCTAGACCAATAACCCGTTTCTATGCCTATTCCGCTTCTGAAAGTTAAACGCTTAAATGAGCTTGCTGCTTCTGGTCAGCTAAAGGGAAAACGTGTTTTTATTCGTGCTGATTTGAATGTGCCTCAAGACGAGGCAGGCAATATTACCGAAGATACGCGGATACGAGCCTCAATCCCTGCAATTCAGATGTGCTTGGATGCGGGTGCCGCGGTAATGGTGACCTCTCATCTCGGCAGGCCGACTGAGGGGGCCTTTCATCCAGAAGACAGCTTGGCACCGATTGCACATCGCATTGCTGAGCTACTCAATCGAAAAGTTGCTTTAATTAGTAATTGGGTGGATGGAGGCTTTGAGCTTGCTATTGGCGATGTTGTCTTATTAGAAAATTGCCGAGTCAATGTTGGTGAAAAGAAAAATACCGATGAGTTGGCCAAAAAAATGGCTGCACTGTGCGATGTGTATGTCAATGATGCATTTGGGACTGCTCATCGTGCAGAAGCAACGACTCATGGTATTGCGCGCTTTGCAAAAGTAGCCTGTGCAGGTCCATTGATGGCTGCCGAGTTAGATGCTCTAAGCCGTGCTTTGGCAGAACCAAAACGCCCCTTGGTTGCCATTGTGGCTGGGTCTAAGGTCTCTACTAAGCTGACAATATTGAAATCATTGGCCGAAAAAGTGGATGAGTTGATTGTGGGTGGCGGAATTGCCAATACCTTTTTATTAGCAAAGGGGCTATCCATTGGGAAATCCTTAGCAGAGCCAGATTTAGTAAACGAAGCAAAAGAAATTATTGCGTTAATGGAAAAGCGCGGCGCGCGCGTACCCATTCCCGAAGATGTAGTGGTGGCCAATGAACTTTCCCCTTTAGCGCGGGCCAATCGAGTACCGGTTGACGAAGTGGCTCCAGATGACATGATTTTGGATGTGGGGCCGAAGACTGCTGCAAAATTATCGATGATGCTGGCTCATGCTGGAACGATTGTTTGGAATGGCCCTTTAGGAGTTTTTGAGATTGATCAATTTGGTGGTGGCACCAAAATGATTGCTGCAGCGATTGCGCATTCACCCGCGTTTTCAATTGCGGGTGGAGGGGATACTTTGGCGGCGATTGCGAAGTACGGTATTGAGAATCAAGTGGATTACATTTCAACTGGTGGAGGCGCTTTCCTTGAATTCCTCGAGGGCAAGACCTTACCCGCATTTGCCGTGCTTGCAGAGCGCGCGAAGGATTAATCATGCAACGAGCAACAAAAATTATTGCAACTTTGGGCCCCGCCTCCGAGAAACCCGAGGTCTTACGTGACATGATCCGTGCTGGACTCAATGTGGTGCGCCTGAATTTCTCGCACGGTACAGTTGCTGATCATCGTGCGCGCTACGATTTGGTGCGCCAAATTTCAAAAGAAGTTGGTCAAGAGGTCGGCATTATGGCCGACTTGCAGGGGCCAAAAATTCGGGTAGGTAAATTTACCGACGGCAAAGTTGTTTTAAAAGATGGCGCCCCATTTATATTAGATATCGCTTGCGAACTGGGTAATCAAGATCGTGTTGGTTTGGATTACAAAGATTTACCCAGGGACGTCAGACCTGGAGATCGATTGTTGCTCAATGATGGCTTGATTGTTTTGATCGTTGAGAAGGTGGTGGGTGGCGAGATATATACCAAGGTCGAGACCGGTGGACCTTTGTCAAATAACAAAGGAATTAATCGAGCCGGTGGTGGATTAACGGCCCCAGCCCTCACGGAAAAAGACATTCAGGATATGGATGCCGCGATCTCCATGGGCGTTGATTTTTTGGCAATTAGCTTTCCAAAGGATGGAGCTGATATGACCTATGCCCGTAAGCTTGCAGATGCCGCCAGTGTCAAGCATGGTAAGGGTAAGGCACGTTTAATCGCCAAGGTTGAGCGAGCCGAAGCGATTGCACCAGGAGCTCTCGAAAGTATCATTGCTGAGAGCGATGGGATTATGGTAGCCCGTGGTGATTTGGCCATTGAGGTCGGCAATCCAGCGGTACCGGCTCTTCAAAAACGGATGATTCGTTTGGCATTAGAGGCAGATAAATTTACGATTACTGCCACTCAAATGATGGAGTCCATGATTAATGCTCCAGTGCCAACCCGCGCCGAGGTAAGCGATGTGGCAAATGCGGTATTGGATGGAACTGATGCAGTGATGCTTTCAGCAGAGTCTGCAACCGGACAATTTCCAGTCAAAACCATTGAGGCAATGGCAGCAATTTGTATCGAGGCTGAGAAATCTGAAGTTGTGAACCTCGATACCGATTTCTTGGATCAACGGTTTAAGCGAATTGACCAAGCGATTGCCTTGGGGGCTTTATTTACCGCACATCATTTAAATGCAACCGCGATTGCTGCTCTTACCGATTCGGGCTCAACCCCGATTTGGATGAGTCGTCATAATATTCGCGTCCCAATCTTTGCACTCACTAGTCGCATTGAAACTCAGCGTGCTTTAAGTACCTATCGCAATGTCAGACCCTTTAGCATTGAAGCAGGGGTTGATCGCGAATCGGCTTTGTTAGGGGTTGAGAAACGCTTAAAAGAATTAGGAGTTGCAAAATCAGGTGACACCATTGTGATCACTATTGGTGAACCAATGGATCAAGCGGGTGGAACCAATACATTAAAGATTGTAAAAGTTCGCTAGTCATGAACGCGTTGCACAGCACCTCAATTCGTTCTTTACCCTTGATCTCCAAGGGTAAGGTGCGCGATGTCTATGCTGTTGGCGATGATTACCTGCTGATGATTACCACAGACCGTATTTCAGCATTCGATGTGATCATGCAAGAGGCGATTCCTGAAAAGGGAATGGTTCTAAATCAGATGAGTAATTTTTGGTTTGCTCATTTGGCTCATGTGATCCCTAATCATTTAACAGGAATTGATCCAACTACTGTAGTGGCCTCCAATGAGATCGATCAGGTTAAGGGCAGGGCTGTTGTCGCAAAACGATTGAAACCTATTCTTGTTGAGGCGGTGATTCGTGGGTATCTAGCGGGGAGTGGCTGGAAGGATTATCAAGAAACTGGTGTTGTATGTGGAATTGTTTTACCAGCTGGTATGCAAAATGCCCAAGTTTTAGCAGAACCTATTTTTACTCCGGCAGCAAAAGCTGAAATGGGTCAGCATGATGAAAATATCTCATACGCGGAAGTAGAAAAACGAATTGGTTCGGAGCTTGCCAAGAAAATGAGAGAGACGAGTATTCGTTTATATCGTGAGGCTGCTCAATATGCTTTAGAAAAGGGCATCATCATTGCTGATACTAAGTTTGAATTTGGTTTGGATGAAAAAGGGCAGTTGGTTCTCATGGATGAAATTCTTACCGCGGATTCTTCGCGCTTTTGGCCTGCGGCAACATATCAAGTTGGAGCAAACCCGCCATCGTTTGATAAACAATTTTTGCGTGATTGGTTAGAATCCGTGCGGGTAGATGGCAAGCCGTGGGAAAAAACGCCCCCCGCACCTCATTTGCCGCCTGAAATTATCAACAAAACTGCTGAAAAATATCGCGACGCATTACATAGGCTGACCCAATAGCGCACATGACGCCAGGAATGCAAAGACTGCGATAATAGAATTTTCAAGCCCCCTTGGAGAGTCAATGGCCAATCAGGTTCTGGTAGGAGTTGTGATGGGATCCAATTCCGATTGGGATACGATGCAACACGCTGTTCAGATACTGGAGCAGTTTGACATACCCTATGAAAAGCAGGTTTTATCTGCGCATCGTATGCCCGATGATATGTTCACCTATGCTGAGCAGGCAGAACCTCGGGGGCTAAAGGCAATCATTGCTGGCGCAGGTGGTGCAGCTCATCTGCCAGGCATGCTGGCATCGAAGACAATTGTGCCTATTTGGGGCGTTCCGGTTCCCAGTAAATATTTACGTGGCGAGGACTCCCTGTACTCGATTGTGCAAATGCCAAAGGGGGTACCAGTTGCTAGTTTTGCTATTGGAGAAGCTGGTGCTGCAAATGCGGCTTTGCATATTGTTGCCATGTTGGCGAGTGCCGATAAAAATTTGGCAAAACGATTACATGATTACCGGGCAAAGCAAACTCAAGCTGCACAAGCAATGCAACTGCCCTAAACGGGAAAGTAGCCCATACTCACTATGCGAAGTCTGAAAGCTCTGTATGACTAATCGGTCACCAATCCTACCGCCCGCTTGGCTAGGCATATTAGGCGGAGGGCAGCTCGGTCGAATGTTTATTCATGAGGCTCAATCCCTTGGTTATAAGGTCTGTGTTTTGGATCCAGACTCTCTGAGCCCTGGTGGCGCAGTTGCTGAGAAGCATTTATGCGCAGATTATGGTGATGAGAAAGCCTTAAGTGAGATGGCTAAATTATGTGCAGCGGTGAGTACAGAGTTTGAGAACGTGCCCGCAAAGACCCTTGACTACTTTCAGGATAAGGGGATATTTGTTGCTCCAATGGGCCAGTGTGTTTCGATTGCCCAAGACCGTGTTCTTGAAAAAGAATTTCTTCAGCAATGTGCTGCGTCATCGGGGATTGGGCCGGTTCCATACCGCGTTATTCAATCGCAAAATGATCTAACAACAGTTCCAGGCCATTTTTTTCCTGGGATTTTAAAAACGGCCCGAATGGGGTATGACGGTAAAGGCCAAACGAATGTTGCAAATACGAATGAGCTTGCTTTAGCTTGGCAAGAATTTGGTGGAGATGTATGTGTATTTGAAAAGAAAATGCCTCTTGCCTTTGAGGTTTCGGCATTAGTCGTGCGTGCTCACGATGGGGAGAGCACCGCTTACCCCATCGCAGAGAATATTCACCGCAATGGTATTTTGCATACCAGTACAGTACCATCTCCTTCCTTAGCAAAACATCCTGAGCTGTCCAAAAAAATTATTGCAGCAAGTTTTGAAATCGCCAAGAAGATGGGGTATGTGGGTGTTCTATGCGTTGAGTATTTTATCTTGCAGGATGGCTCAGTGGTCGTCAATGAGATAGCGCCTCGCCCTCATAATTCTGGGCACTACACCATGGACGCCTGCGTAACAAGTCAATTTGAACAACAGGTTCGCGCTATGGCACGCTTACCATTGGGTGACGTTACTCTTATGGAACCTGTCGCTATGTTAAATATTCTGGGAGATGTTTGGTTTGATCAGGATCAAGTTGTCGAGCCTGCCTGGCATCATGTGCTTGCCCATCCTAGTGCAAAGTTACACCTCTATGGCAAGGCTACGCCCAAGATAGGACGTAAGATGGGACATATCAACTGTCTGGGTAAGGGCATTCAGGAGGTAAAAGATGCCTGTACAGCAGTTGCCCATGATTTGGGTATCGCACCATAATCGTTACATTCATTCGAGAAGCGCTTGTCTGAATCTGAATCCGTCATCCGCGCCGTGAATGAACTGCGCTCAGGCAAACTGGTTGCTATTCCAACGGAGACTGTATACGGCTTAGGAGCTGATGCCAGCAATCCTTTAGCAATACAACGGGTTTATGAGCTCAAAGGACGACCAACTGATCACCCTCTGATTGTTCATGTTCAGGCACCGCTGGATGATTCGCAAGATAAGGCCCGCGACTGGTTAGACATCTTAAGCCCATGGGTGAGGCATATTCCGGAATCAGCCTTCACTCTCTTTGAGCACTTTTGGCCTGGACCCTTGACTTTAGTGTTTCAGAAAAGTCGTATGGTATTAAATGATGTAACAGGAGGTCAAGAAACGATTGCTATTCGCTCTCCCTCCCATCCACTAGCGCAGGAGTTATTAAGAGTATTCGCTGGAGGTATTGCAGCACCTTCGGCAAATCGCTTTGGCAAGATTTCACCGAGTTCTGCGGCACATGTTCGTTCGGAGTTCAAACATCATCCAGATTTAATGATCTTAGACGGTGGAGACTGTCAGTTTGGTATTGAATCGACAATTTTGGATGTCTCTGGGAATGGCCAGCCATGCCTACTTCGGCCAGGTAGCATTAGTCCAAAACAGATTAAAGAGGAAACTGGCATAGATGTTTCTATTGAACCCATAAAAGATCAGAAGATGCCACGTGTTTCGGGTAGTCTAATGGCACACTATGCACCAAATACACCTCTTCATTTATATAACACTGAGGAGTTGAGCGCTTACTTACATGCGCTTAAGCAAGAAAAAGTACTGGATCAAGCTACTGCTTTGGTGGTCTGGGAAGACATAAGTTCTCATGATCAAGTCCTTTTCAACGAGCTTACTAAGCACAACAAGCAAAGTAAGTTGATCTCGGTACCAAAGGAGCCCATTCTGTTTGCTCATGGTTTATATCGTTTATTGCGTCTTCTGGACCAATCTCAGTATCAGCAAATTTACATTCCAAGCCCACCCAACACAGAGGAGTGGGATGCAATACAGGATCGGCTTCAGCGCGCTTCTTTTGGGTCAGGCCCGTCCTCTAGTAGCCACGCAAGTAGCTGATCATGAATTTCTTGTCCACGATTGGCTTTAGGATCATTAATAAATGACGTGACTGCATAAATACGACCAGACTTACTAAAAACGTACCCAGAAATATTTCTTACATAATTAAGGGCGCCAGTTTTAATTCGTACTTCAGGTCTTTTCTTTAGATGTAAAAATTTCCGTAATTCTTTACCAAGACGATGTCGTACTGTACCCTCAGCCCCCGCTAGAGGTAATGAGTCAATAAATACATCAGAAATTGGGAGACGTTGTGCAGTAATTAATAACGTATTTAAATTTCTTGCAGAAATTGCCTCATTGCGAGATAAGCCGGAGCCATTTTCAATAACAAGCTCAGGAAATGATAAGCCCTGTTGCGCAAGCCAAGCCTGAACAATTTTCTCACCACCAGCAATATCTGCTGGTTTGCCGATCTTCTCCAATGCAAGAGTTAAAAACACTTGACGCGCCATGACATTATTGGAAAACTTATTGATATCTTGTGAAGCCTCGGTAAGATTGAGACCTTCAAAGCTTAGTAGAGGGCGGGCGTAAACGGGGACCGTCCCAGATTGACCGCGCGGAGATTTCACCCAACTTCCTCCGGCATCTTCCCATGCAGCGGTAAAGCCAAGAGTGAAAAAAGTGTTAGGGTCAAATTTGACAACGTTATAACCAATACCCTTGCAGTTTTTAGAATAATCACCTTTAAATGTAGCAACCCACTGAATTGCTGATTGGTTCTTGATTTGGTTACCAGAAACTAAATTGGGATCAGGAGTTAACTCAAGGCTAATATCACGATTGTTCGCGTCACACTGATTTGAGTTAATTGAAATATTATTTTGAATGCTTAAACGCGCGAGTCTAGGCGTGTAGGTAATATTAAGGGCATCACGATTCTTATTCGGATCAATCTTAAAAGAGAGTGTCCGAAATGAATATAAGAGTGGATCGGGCGCTACATTATAAGATCGTAGTGATTCGCCATCAATCGTCTGGTCATCCATGACTTGAGGCGCATAAGCGCTTCGATCATAAATTAAATTACCATCAATATGTTGGATGCCAAGTTCACGTAATTTATTTGTTAGTTTTGATAGCTCCTCTGGTATCAATTTAGGATCACCATGACCTAAAAAATAGATATTACCTTTAAGTGTTCCATTTTTAATTACACCATCCGTAAAAAGATCTGTTCGCCAACGATACTTGGGACCAAGAATATCTAGCGCAACTAAGGTGGTCAGTAATTTAATTGTTGAAGCGGGATTCATACTAACTTCGTCACGCCAAGTCAAAATAGTACGAGATTGTGATTTTGGATTAGTCGAGACTGGAATTTCAGTCACAGAAATACTGATCGAATCCTTACTGATGCCGCTGCGCTTGATAGCTTGCTCAACAGATCGAGGTATACGATGCGAGTCACGTTCCGATGATTGCGCTGCAGCATAGCGCCCTGTCAGAGTAAAGGCAAAACAAAGGTATAGTAAAAACCCTAGATAGGGTAACAAACCTATCAATTTTGTTGGTTTTACTGCGAACATATTCATTATTTGTTTAGTTTGTCAAAAAGTATTTACAGATTTATTGAATTAGTTTGATAGGATAAACGGATAGATGCAATTTGAACTGAAATAATGACTGACCCCCTAATTAAATAGCAAAGAGAAAAGACAAAGGAAATCTATCATGACAAAAGCAGACCTCGTAGATGTGATTGCAGACGGCGCAGATTTGAGTAAAACAAAAGCAGAAGAAGCTATAAATTTACTGTTAGAAGCAATCAAGACCAGTGTTGCAAACGGTAATACTGTTCAGCTTGTTGGTTTTGGCAGCTTTGCCTTAGGCGCGCGCGCAGCTCGTATGGGCAGAAATCCAAAAACAGGGGAAGCGATAAAAATCGCAGCATCCAAAACTGTTAAATTCTCAGTTGGTAAGGCGTTCAAAGATACAGTAAACAAGCGATAGCAGATCTAATACATCCAATCAGAACCTAGAAAAAATGGATTCCGATTGGAAGGTGCTGACTATAACTTTTTGAGTTGGAGTATTTGGTTCTCCAGGTTCAAATTATTATCGAGTAAAGCCTGCCTAAATAGAGATATTCTTTCAGCAATTGCTTGATTAGACCGTTCTAAATCAGAGCAGCTTTGATGCAAATCAACGGCCTGACTTAGTAGTGCCCCACCTTTCACCTTATGCAATAAGGAATTTAAAGTGCTGGCATTTAATAACCCAGAATCAGCATCTAAAGCAATCGTCAGCAGTGTCTCGTTTTGTACCTTAAGAACTTCCTCTAGAACTAGAATGCGAGTGTCATTATTGAGGCAAAATTTATTACCATTAAAGGTAATGGCATCAGCACCAAGAAGATTAAAAATATGGTGTTCAAGAACCTCAAGACTTATTGGCTTAATTAGAACCGCATCCATGCCGGATTTAAGTAAAAAGTCTCGTGACTGATGAGCATAAATATCAGCTGTTACCCCAATAATAATTAATTTATGTTTTCCTGATTCTCGAATTTTCTTAACTAACTCAAAACCATGCATACCAGGCATTGAATGATCAGTAAGAACCAAATCATACGAATAATATTTCATCCTTTCAAGAGCCTCAGACCCACTAGAGACTTGATCTGCATTAATGCCTAAGGTTTGTAACTGAATAAAAAGAACTTTACGATTTGCAGGATGGTCTTCGACAATCAGAGCACGAGTTTTTTCCCAAAGGTGCTGATGGTTACCGGAAGGAGGTTTAATAACTTCAGGAATCTCCAATCCTGTGCGAGAGAATGCTGTTATAAAGTGAACGTTGGTTCCGAGGTTGGGAATGCTCTCAATATTAAGT
>OFQP01000034.1_pt1 | contig 28182 bp, 24 predicted proteins | sample 1542771 | NCBI WGS metagenome assembly OFQP01 (sample SAMN05442509, study PRJEB24371) | freshwater metagenome | isolation source: Freshwater Lake | place: Canada: Niagara | collected 2012-08-09 | reverse complement strand
GCTTTTAAAGCATCAGGATAACATTGAATGCCGTTATGAACTACACCCCAAAGATCAACAAAAAATATATCAAATTTTGAATAAATTTTATTTAATCCACTTAAAAAAATAGGATTATTCATAAATTTAAAATTATTGCGTAGAACTAATTGTCTTCTTTAATTTTTCTATGATTAAATCTATTTCTTGTTTTTGAATGATCAAAGAGGGAGATAAAGCAATAATATCTCCTGTCACTCTTACAAATAATTTTTGATCTCTAAAAGCTTCACAAAGAACATTATAAGCTCTTCTGGATGGTTTCTCTGGAATAGGTTCTAATTCTATTGCTCCTATCAATCCTAGATTTCTTATATCTATTACATGTTTAGTTCCTTTTAATGAATGCAAGGCATCTTCCCAATATTTAGCAATTTCAGAAGCTCTATTTAATAAATTATCTTTTTTATAAACATCAAGAGTTGCTATTGCTGCTGCACAAGCTAATGGATGCGCTGAATAAGTGTATCCATGAAAAAATTCAATAACTTTAGGATCTCCTTGCATAAAAGTTTTATAAATTTTATCTGAAACAAAAGTTGCGGCCATTGGCACAGTTCCGCTAGTCAATCCTTTAGCTATGGCCATTAAGTCAGGTTCAATATTAAAAAAATCTGCAGCAAATGGTTTTCCTAATCTTCCAAAGCCAGTAATTACTTCATCAAATATTAGAATTATATCGTTATCAGTGCAAATTTTTCTCAGTTTTTCCAAATAACCAATTGGTGGAATTAAAACTCCTGTTGAGCCAGCAACTGGTTCAACAATAACTGCCGCAATGTTCGCTGCTCCATGTTTTTCAATTTGTTTTAACAAATCATCAGCTAAATGGGCTCCCCATGCTGGCTGTCCTTTAGAATATGAATTATGTTCAAGATTATGTGTATGTGGAAGATGATAAACTTCCGGCAGAAATCTTTCGATTTGTTTCTTATTATTAACCATTCCTCCAACTGACAATCCTCCAAAACCTGTTCCGTGATAACCTCTTTCGCGACCTATTAAGATTCTTTTTGATGGCTGTCCAATTGCCCGAAAATAGGCTAAAGCGATTTTTAAAGCTGTTTCAACCGCCTCTGAACCAGAATTGCTATAAAAAACGTGGTTTAAATTTTCTGGCGAAATATCTGTTAACTTATTGCTTAATTCAAAAGCTTTGTAATGACCTGCTTGGAAAGAAGGAACAAAATCTAATTCAGCGGCTTGTTCCTGAATTGCTTTTACAATTTCATCTCTATTATGTCCCGCATTGCAACACCATAAACCTGCAACTGCGTCTAAAACTTTATCTCCGTTTGGAGTGTAATAGTACATGCCTTTAGATTTTGAGACTATTCTTGGATCTGCTTTAAAATCTTGGTTGGCAGTAAAAGGCATCCAGAATGCCTCTAGATCATTAGGTGTATAATTGTTTTTTTGTGTTTGATCTTTAGCCAAGTCTTTATTTAGGGTCATAGGAGCAATACTTTATAAAGTATAATTTTAGATCTTCCATATAAATCAGGTTAAAAAAAACTAATAAAATATAGTGTTTTTGCTATTTTATTGTACTATGCACCCCTTGAAATTTAATAGATCAATCATCATATAGCGTCAGGTACATTGTTGTACGAAGTTATATTTTGATTAACAACTAATTTTACGGAGAATTAAATTAATGAACTTTAGACCTTTACACGATCGCGTTCTTGTTCAGCCTTTGGATGGAGAAGAAAAAACAGCAGGTGGAATAATTATACCGGATACAGCAAAAGAAAAACCTTCTGAAGGAAAAATTATTGCTGTTGGTCCTGGAGCAAAAACTGAAGATGGAAAAATTTTACCAATGGAAGTTAAAGTTGGAGACCTTGTTCTATTTGGAAAATGGTCTGGAACTGAAGTTAAAATTGACGGCGTGGAATATAGCATCATGAAAGAGTCTGACATCATGGGCATCATGTCTAAAAAAAAATAAATAAAATATAAAAAAGGAGAAAAAAAAATGGCAGGTAAAATTGTAAGATTTGATACAGATGCAAGAAATGCAATGCTAAGAGGCGTTGACATACTTGCAAACGCTGTGAAGGTAACACTAGGACCAAAAGGAAGAAATGTAGTTATAGATAAATCATTCGGCGCTCCTAGAATAACTAAAGATGGAGTAACTGTTGCAAAAGAAATTGAGCTTGAAGATAAATTTGAAAATATGGGAGCTCAAATGGTTAAAGAAGTTGCTAGCAAAACTAACGAAGAAGCTGGTGATGGAACAACAACCGCAACTGTTTTAGCACAAGCGATCGCAAGAGAAGGATGCAAATACGTTGCTGCTGGAATGAATCCAATGGATTTAAAGAGAGGAATTGATTTAGCAGTAGAAGCTGTAATCACTAGAATTAAAGAAAGTTCAAAAAAAGTAAAAACAAGTGAAGAAATTGCACAAGTCGGAACTATCTCTGCAAATGGTGAAAAAGAAATTGGAGACATGATTGCAAAAGCAATGCAAAAAGTTGGTAATGAAGGAGTTATCACGGTTGAAGAAGCTAAAGGTCTTTCAACAGAACTTGATGTAGTTGAAGGTATGCAATTTGATAGAGGTTATCTATCTCCTTACTTTATTACTAATGCGGATAAAATGATTGCGGAATTAGAAGATCCACTAATTTTTATCACAGAAAAAAAATTAACTAACTTGCAGCCTATGGTTCCTTTATTGGAAGCGGTTGTACAATCTAGCAGACCATTTTTAATTATTGCTGAAGATATTGAGGGCGAAGCTCTTGCAACTTTAGTTGTAAATAAATTAAGAGGTGGTTTAAAAGTCGTAGCAGTTAAAGCTCCTGGCTTTGGTGATAGAAGAAAATCAATGCTAGAAGATATTGCTATCTTAACTGGTGGACAAGTTATATCTGACGATCTTGGTATTAAACTTGAAAACGTTAAGTTAAAAGATCTTGGTCAATGTAAAAAAATTAGAGTTGATAAAGATAATACAACTATCGTTGATGGTGCAGGAAAAAAATCTGAAATAGAAGCAAGATGTGGTCAAATCAGAAAACAAGTTGAAGAAACTACTTCTGATTATGATAAAGAAAAATTACAAGAAAGATTAGCTAAACTTGCTGGCGGTGTTGCTATTATTAAAGTTGGCGGCGCTACAGAAATTGAAGTTAAAGAGCGAAAAGATAGAGTAGAAGATGCGCTTAATGCTACTAGAGCAGCTGTACAAGAAGGTGTTGTTGTTGGTGGTGGATGTGCATTATTATATGCTTCAGAAGCTCTAAATAATTTAAAACCAAAAGGTGATGACCAAAAAGCTGGTGTTGAAATAATCAGAAAAGCTTTACAATATCCAATCAGACAAATCACAAGCAATGCTGGAGTTGATGGTTCAGTAATTGTTGGAAAACTTTTAGAAGCAAAAAAACCTTCTCAAGGTTATGATGCTCAAAGTGGTGAGTATTGTGATATGTTTGCAAAAGGTATTATCGACCCAACTAAAGTTGTTAGAACAGCTCTTCAAGACGCTTCTTCTATAGCAGGTCTACTTATTACAACTGAAGCAATGATCGCTGATAAACCCGACGACAAAAACTCTAATTCTGGTGGAGGTGGTGGTGGAATGCCAGGCGGAATGGGTGGTATGGGCGGAATGGGTGGTATGGGCGGAATGGGAATGTAATTCCATCCTCTCTAGTCAACTTTCTAGAATAAATTCAAAACCCCGGCCTAAAAATCCGGGGTTTTTTTTTGACTATTTTAAAAAATTTAAAAACTTATTTTTCTCAATTTTTTTAGAAACAAAAATACAGGCAGAGCTTTTTAACATAACACCATCATTTATAATTCTTAGATTATTTGCTTTTAAAGTTGAGCCTGTAGAAGTTATATCCGTGATCAATTCAGAAGAGCCGGTAAATGGATAAGACTCTGTTGCTCCTAAACTTGGAACAACTCGAAACTGACTTACTCCTTTTGATAAGAAAAAGGATTCAGTTAAATTTGGGTATTTTGTTGCAACACGCATACGACGACCATATTTTTCTCTAAATTCAAAACTTACTTCTTCTAAGTCAGCCATATTTTGAACATCTAACCAATCTTTTGGTATAGCCACTACTAAATTAGCAAAACCAAAATTAAGCTTTTTATAAATCTTTACATTTTCTGAATAAGCATCTGGCAATTCTTTAAGCAGATCAAGACCTGAAATGCCAATATCTAAAGTTCCATCATTAATTCTTTCAATTATTTCTCTGGCATGTAAAAAAATGCCTTCTATGTCGTTATTATTTTTAATATTAAAGAAATAATTTCTTTCTCCAAAAGAACTTACCACCTCTAGTTTCTTACTTTTCAAAAAAGCTAAAGATTCATCTTTTAACCTTCCTTTGCTAGGCAATCCTATTTTAATTTTAGACATAATTTTATAAATTTATTAATTCATTTAAATTAATCGCTCCACCTATTGCTGGTATATCCTTGATATAACCAAGAGTTCTAAGCAGGCCGTTATACTCACCACCTCGTGCTAATTCAATAATTTTGGATTTCTTTTTTGTAAAAGCTAAAAAAACTACACCAGAATAATAATCAGTATTTCTTCCAAAATTAGTTTTGAAATTAATAGAATATTTTTTTCCTATTTCTTTATTTATTTTACTAATTTTTTTTAAATAACTTTTAATAGATGAATTATTTAATTTATTTTTTGAAAAGAAAGATGATATTATGCTTTTAGTATTCTTAATTGAGGTGTTGATTTTTAAAAAATCTCTAATAATTTTAACATTCTTTTTACCTTTATAATCATCTCTAGGATCTTTAATCTTTTTATTAAAACGCTTAACAATTTCAGAAACTGTTCTTCCTCCAATTATAGAGTTTGGATCTAATTTTTCTAAATCTTCTAATCTTTTTGTATCTAATTTAATTGCTTTTTGATCTAGATCGTAATTCGTCTCTAACCTTTTCAACATATCCTCGAAATATTCTATTCTAGAAAAGTTTTTTACTAATCTCAATTTCCATCTAGCTGGAAGCTCTAATGAGTCTATCAAGATTTTAAATAGACCAACGTCACCTAATATAACTTGTAAGTTCTTAATTTTTTTTAATGGTTCTAATATGGAATTAATCAAAATATTTTCTGATTTATTATTATTAGAGTTAATAATTTCACAGCCTATTTGATCAAAAACTTTTAAATCTCCTTCCTTATCTAATCGATAAGCACTTCCATAGTAACAATACTTTTCTTCTTTATTCTTTTTTTCCTGAATATATTTTAATGCTGTTGAAACCGTTAAATCTGGACGCAAACTAATCTCTTTTCCAAACAAATCTTTATAAGTTAGTGTAAATTTTTTAAACTGCTCTCCCGATCGCTCTGTTAATAAATTAGTATCAATTAAAAGATCTAAGTCTGTAAAATTAAATTTGTTTTTTTTAAAATTACTTAGTATTTTTTTAGAAAGATCTTCTTTTAATTTCTTTTTTTCTAGACCTTGTTTCATTATTTAATCTCATTTAAAAGTTGATCTAAAGCTACTGTTTTTTGAGATCCTGAAGATTCTTTCCAATCATCTCTGTCTTTTAAAGAATTAGACATTTTTTTACCTATTTCTAAATTTTTAATTGTAATTGAATTCTTACTTACCTCATCATCACCGCATAGAATGACGTAATTGCATCCTCTTTTGTCTGCATATTTTAATTGGGATTTTATATTGGCATTTCCTGAATAAATTTCAGCGCTAATATTTTTTGTTCTTAATAAATTTAGAATTTTTACATAGTAATCCATATATTTTTCATCAAAAACACATATTAAAACTGGAGTTTGTTTTTCTACTTTAATTTTATTTTTTTGCAGAATTGCATAAATTAGACGATCAAGACCAACTGAAATACCGGTTGAAGGACAATCTTGATTATTAAAACGTTTTACAAGATCATCATACCTTCCTCCGCCCCCTATTGATCCAAATTCAATTTCTTCTCCTTTATTATTTGTAACACCAAATGTAAGATTAGCCTCAAAAATAGGGCCAGTATAATATTCAAGTCCTCTAACAACTGTTGGATCAAAGATAAAATTTTCAAATTTTAATAATGAAAAATATTTCTTTATTAAAATAAGTTCATTCACTCCATCTAATATAGTCTGGTTGTCTCCAGCAATCTTTTCTATTTTTTCAAAATTATTATCTGAAAGATCTTTAATGCTTAAAAAATTAATGATTTCTTTAATCTGCGATTCATCTAATTCAGCCCCTTTTGTAAAATCTCCAGACTTATCTTTTCTACCTTTTCCCAAAAGATATTGAACACCCTCTAATCCAACTCTATCTAATTTATCAATAGCTCTTAATACTATTGATTGTTTATTTTCATCAATAATTTTTAATTTTTCTAGTAATCCTTTTGTTAATTTACGATTAGAGATTTTAATTATAAATTCTTTTTTTGTTAAACCACAGCTACTTAAAATCTCTGAAATTAAACAACATAACTCAGCATCAGCAAATAAATTACTTGTTCCTATATAGTCTGCGTCAAATTGTAAAAATTCTCTAAATCTTCCAGGACCCGGCTTTTCATTTCTCCAAACTGTTCCTAGTTGATATCTTTTAAAAGGCCTTGGTAAATTGTTAAAGTTTTTCGCTGCATATCTAGCTAGTGGAGCTGTTAAATCATATCTTAATGAAAGCCATTTTTTGTCATCTTCGAAAGAAAAAACTCCCTCTGATGGTCTGTCTTTATCAGGCAGAAATTTACCAATACTATCGGTAAACTCGAAACTAGGAGTTTCAAGATATTGAAAGCCATATTTAGCCATGATCTTTTTAATATTAGATATTAAAAGATCTCTCGCTAACAACTCTTCTTCTTGTCTGTCTACAAAACCTGCTGGTAATTCACTGCTAGGTTTAAAAATTTTTTTATTCATTAATTTGGTACAGCTGGGTGGATTCGAACCACCGACATCTGGTTCCACAAACCAGCGCTCTAACCAACTGAGCTACAGCTGCATGTTTTTTGTTTATAATATTATTTTGTTTTTAAATATATAATTCTATTAGCTAAGCGCATGCTCAGCATGAGGATGGTGTCTGTGAGTAGATATATATTTTTTTATCATTTCAATTAGAGGTTGATTATCAATCTGAGAATGAAATTGCAAATAAAAAATGGTGGTCTGAGCTGGAATTGAACCAGCGACACAAGCCTTTTCAGGGCTCTGCTCTACCAACTGAGCTACCAGACCACTGGGAATGTTTTTTTCACAAAACAATTTATTAATCAATTAAAATATTAAATTAAACCTTGTGAATTAAGCAAATTATAAGTTTCAAACAAAGGCAAACCAACTACATTTGAATACGAGCCATTAATTCGTTTAATAAATTTTTCAGCATAACCTTGTATGGCATAAGCCCCTGCTTTATCTTTCCACTCATTGGTTAATAAATACTCTTCGATCTCCTGCTTATTTAATCTTTTAAAAGTAACTTTTGTTATAACTTTTTTAATTTTAATTGAGTTCTTTTTTGCCAAACATACGCATGTCAAGACATTATGTTTTCTTCCTGAAAAGAAAGCCAAAAAATCTTTAGCTTCTTCTTTGTCTTTTGGTTTTAAAAAAATTTTGTTACTACAAAAGACTATAGTATCTGCTGATAAAACAAATTCTTCTGGATATTTTTCTAAAGCTTTAAGAGCTTTATTTTTTGCAACTCTAATACAATATTTTTTAGGATCTTCTTTACTATTTATATCTTCATTAATGTCTGAAGAATAAATAATTTTTGGAAAAATTTTTATATTATTAAGAAGCTCTATTCTTCTTGGGGATGCGGACGCTAAAACAAAACTATGTTTTGTTTCATTCATTATTTAAATCTAAAAATGATCCTGCCTTTAGTTAAATCGTATGGAGTAACTTCAACCATAACCTCATCTCCAGCTAAAACTCTAATTCTATTTTTTCTCATTTTTCCAGCTGTATGAGCTAATACTTCATGATTATTTTCTAGTTTCACTCTAAACATAGCATTGGGTAACAACTCTGTTACCAGTCCTTTAAACTCCAACATTTCTTCTTTTGCCATATTTAACTAATTCTAATTCTAATTGATTGAGAGTGAGCAAATAAACCCTCGTAATTTGCTAGGTGTATAGCTGATCTTCCTATCTTTTCAAGACCTTGTTTACTCATTTTAATAACTGAGGTTTTTTTATAAAAATCATAAACAGATAACCCTGAAGCAAACCTCGCTGATCCAGCCGTTGGTAAAACATGGTTTGGTCCTGCTAAATAATCTCCTATGGCTTCTGGCGAATTTTCTCCTAAAAAAATTGATCCAGCATTTTTAATTTGTTTTGCCAAAACTGAATTATTTTTGGTCATAATTTCAAGGTGTTCTGGCGCAATATCGTTCAAAACGCTAACAACTTCTTTAAAATTTTTACAAATTATTATTGCACTATTATTATCAATTGCTTTTTTAGCTATCTGTTTTCTAGGCAAAACATCTAAAAATTTATAAATCTTACTTTTAACTTCAAGACCAAATTTCAAATTTGTTGTTACTAATATAGCTTGTGATAATTCATCGTGTTCAGCTTGTGATAATAAATCTATAGCTGTCAAAGTTGAGTTATTATCCTCATTTGCAACTACTGTAATTTCCGAAGGTCCTGCAACCATGTCTATACCTACTTCACCAAAAACTTCTTTTTTTGCTATAGTCACAAAAATGTTGCCTGGTCCTACAATTTTATCAACTTTTGTAACAGTATTTGTTCCGTAAGCAAAAGCACCTATTGCTTGGGCTCCACCTATTTTATAAATCTTTTTTACCCCACATATTTTAGCTGCATAAACAACTCCAGCATTAATTTTATTATTTGGCGTTGGCATGCATAGAGTTATGTTTTTTACACCAGCAACAATTGCTGGAACTGCGTTCATAATAACCGAGCTTGGATAACTAGCTGTACCTCCTGGAATGTATATTCCAACTCTATTTAATGGAGAAACTTTGTAGGCTAATTCATTTTTATATTTATCAAAATATTTATAACCTTTAATTGATTGTCTTTTGTGAAATTCTTTAACTCTATCAAATGCAAGTTTAATAGAACTTTTTACTGAAGGATCTAAATTTTTAATAACTTTATTAATTTCTTTATTACTTAATATAATATTTTTTTTTGATACTGAACTCTTATCAAATTTTTTTTGATAATAAACAACGGCGTTATCACCTTTAGTTTTAACATCCTTAAGAATTTTTTTTACAATATTAGCTTTATTAGAAAAATTAGATTTTCTATTTCGAGAAATAAAATCTAAATCTTTTAAAAATCTGGTCTTATTAAATTTTATAATTTTCATACTAAATCTTATGCTTTGGTTTATAACTAGTTTCCCATATTTTTCCAAAATCTTCTAAAGATGAATCTATTTCTTCAGCTTTGACTAATAAAACACTACCTCCAGAAAAGATTAATCTTATATCAAAATAATTATCTATAATCTCTGTTTTGATCGCCAAAAACTCTAGTATCTTAGACTTTTTTTTTGGGTTAATTCCTTTTGATTTAACTTTTAAAACATTATCAAAAACAAGAGCGCTACGTATTCTTTTATTTTTTCTAAAAATTCCTTTTTCAGCATCTTCCCACATAAAACGATTAAAAACACAAATAAGTTTTTTAGTTTTGGGTAAAAATTTTATATCATTTGTAACAATTACTGAGTCTTGTAAGTAAGCTGAAAAAACCTGCAAGTCTTTTATGTCTTCTGACAAAAGTTTTAACTTAGAAATATTTTCGTTAGTCATTTACTCTTCTAACATTAGCGCCGCATAAATTAAGTTTTTTTTCTAATTTACTGTAACCTCTGTCTAAATGATAAATCCTATTAATTGTTGTAGTGCCTTTCGCAGATAAAGCTGCCAAAACTAAACTTACAGATGCCCTTAGATCTGTAGCCATTACTTCGGCACCATTTAAGTTATTAATTCCTTTTATTGTGGCCTTTTTTTTTTTTATTTCTATATCGGCGCCCATTCTCATTAATTCCGAAACGTGAAGAAATCTATTTTCAAATATCTTTTCATTAATTACTGATGATCCTTTAATCTGTGTTGCTAGAGACATAAACTGTGCCTGCATATCGGTTGGAAACCCAGGATAAGGCTTGGTAGTAATTTTAAATGGTTTTAATTGATGCTTTTTAAAAATAACAAAAGAGTCTTTAAAAGTTTTAATTTTGGCTCCACTTTTTTTTAAAACATTAAATATGTTTTCTAAATGATCATTATTAACATTTTTGATTAATAATTTTCCGTTAGTTATCAAAGCTGCGATTGCATATGTTGCGGCTTCTATTCTGTCTGGAATAATCCTGTGTTTTATTGGATATAAATATTTTACTCCTTTTATAATGATTTTTCTTTTTGAATTATACTTTATGTGTGCTCCACATTTATTTAAAAATTTTATTAAATCTATAATCTCTGGTTCTATTGCAGCGTTACGAATTTTTGTCACTCCTTTAGCAAGGGCCGCCGCTATGATAGTGCTTTCCGTTGCTCCCACCGAAATGATAGGAAATTTAATATTAGCGCCTAATAATCCTTTTGGTGCGCTCGCATCAATGTAACCGCTCTTTACATTAATTTTTGCACCAAGTTTTTTTAATGCATCTAAATGCAAATTAACTGGTCTTGCTCCTATAGAGCAGCCACCTGGCAAAGACACTCTTGCTTTTCCAAATTTAGCTAATAATGGCGCTAAAACTAAAACACCAGCTCTCATAGTTTTCATTATAGAATATGGAGCAAAATACTTATCTTTATTTTTTTTTGATATTTTTAAGATTTCTTTCTCTTCATCAAAATCAACTTCTCTGCCGAGAACTCTTATTAAACTTATTAAAGTATAAATATCTCTAACTTTAGGAACGTTCTCAAAAGAAATGGCATCATCAAATAATAATGAAGATATAATTATAGGAAGACTTGCGTTTTTAGAGCCGGAAATAACTACTTCACCAGAGAGTTTCTTACCTCCCTTAATTAATAGTTTCTGCATCTTTAAATTTTTGGAAGGGTGACGCCTTTTTGCTTCATATATTTTCCCTTTTTATCAGCATATGAAGTTTCTGGTTCTTGATCACCTTTTAAAAAAATAAACTGACAAGCACCCTCGTTTGCATAAATTTTTGCAGGTAATGTTGTTGTATTTGAAAACTCAAGAGTTACATGCCCCTCCCACTCTGGTTCTAAAGGAGTAACATTAACAATAATTCCACATCTTGCATAAGTGCTTTTGCCAAGGCAAATTACCAAGACATCTCTTGGAATCTTAAAATATTCAACTGTTCTAGCTAGAGCGAATGAATTGGGGGGAATTATACAAACGTCAGTTTTTCTTGTTACAAAACTATTTTTTGAAAATTTTTTTGGATCTACTAATGCTGAATCTATATTTGTAAATATCTTAAACTCATTAGAAACCCTTGCATCATAACCGTAGGAAGACAGTCCATAAGAAATCGTATTTTTTCTTTGCTGTTTTTGAACAAAAGGACTTATCATTTTTTTCTCTAATGACATTTTTTTTATCCAATGATCAGATAAAACGCTCATGCTTTTCTTTCTTTTATTTTTTTTAAAAATTCTTTTCTTTTTTTTAAATTCTCTCTAAGGGCTTCTGAAAGACGTTCTTTTTTTAAATCTTTTTGATTGTTAATCATCAAAATCAAACGCGGACTATTTATTTGGATTTGTTAAATCATCCAAAGTAATAGGCTTATTAATATCGTGCATTTCTTGTTCTGGTTCTTTTGCTGGTATGGTTGAGGCTCTTTTGGCTTTTTTTAAAGCAAGACGTTCTTTTCTCTTCGCTTCTTTAAGCATAGCTCTTTCTCCACGTTTAGACTTATAATCATAATGAATACCCATGGGTGAGCCTCCTCCATCAAAAAAATCTAGATATTAAACTTTTTTTAGACTTACAGCTGATGGACCTTTTTTTCCATCTTCGATATCAAATGTAAGGACATCTCCTTCGTCAAGATAGTCAATACCTGCATCTTTAACAGCTGACATATGAACGAATACGTCTTTTTGTTTGTCGTCTCTCTCAATAAAACCGTAGCCTTTGCTACCGTTAAACCACTTTACTTTACCTTTTATGCTACTCATCTTACGTTTATTTACTTTCGTTATTATGTTGTTCAATTTGAATACTATTATTCAAAGTGAGACTCGTGTTTAATAGGTATAATAGCCCATTGTCAAGATTGCTAACGTATAGCTTGTAATTTTATTGATTTTAATAGCTAATTATTTAGTTTTAAATGTTTATTTCGGAACAACTATAAATTACAAATTTTAAATTCAAAATGCCCACATAGCTTAGTTGGTAGAGCACTTCCATGGTAAGGAAGAGGTGGCCAGTTCGATTCCGGCTGTGGGCACCAAATTTTAAAATTCCCAATGTCGTTTTTATCTAATATTTAAGCCAAAATTTTAATGGTTTTATAAAAAACATTTAAATATAATAAACTCTATGAATTTAGAAATTAAGGTTCCTGATATAGGGGATTTTAAAAATGTTGAGATCATAGAAGTATTAATAAAAGAAGGTGATCAAATTAAGAAAAATGATCCAATACTTACATTAGAGAGTGATAAATCAAGTGTGGAGGTTCCCTCTCCTTTTGATGGTAAAATTTCAAGTATAAAAGTTAAAGTTGGAGACAAAGTCTCAAAAGGATCATTGATAGCTACTTTAAGTAATGGAGATTCATCAAAAATAAAGGATAACAAATCTATTCTTCCGGAAACAGAAAAAATCATTCAAGAAGCTGAAAAAATTTTAAAAAAAATAGATCCCGAAAAAAAAATTATAAAAGAAGAACTTAAACAAAATTTTGAAACAAAAGTTGAGTATAAGAAATTTACAAACTATTCTTTTGAACAAAACAGTATCGGCGATGTAGACCCTCAAGAGACTATAGAGTGGATTGAATCATTAAATAGTGTTGTTGAAAGAGATGGTCCAAAAAGAGCCAATTATCTTTTGGGTAAATTAATTAATCAAGCTTACATCTCTGGTTCGAATTTACCTTACAATCAAAAAACACCCTATATCAATACAATACCGAGGGAGATGGAAGCCAAATCTCCTGGAGATCAAGTCTTAGAAAATAAAATAAGGTCTTTAATTAGATGGAATGCAGCATGTATGGTTGTGCGTGCTAACAAAAAACTTCCCGAGCTTGGTGGGCATATTGCAACTTTTGCATCTGCTGCAACTTTATATGATGTTGGTTTTAACCATTTTTGGAAAGCCCAAAATGAAAAAAATCTAGGAGATTTAATTTATTTTCAAGGTCACTGTGCTCCTGGTATTTATGCAAGATCCTTTCTTGAAGGAAGAATAACTACAAAACAATTAGAAAATTTTAGACAAGAAGTTGATGGGGAAGGATTGTCTTCATATCCTCATCCATGGCTTATGCCAAACTATTGGCAATTTCCAACGGTATCAATGGGTCTTGGTCCTATCATGGCAATTTATCAGGCAAGATTTATGAAGTATTTGCAAAACAGATCTTTAATAGAAGATCAAAATAGAAAAGTTTGGGTTTTTTTAGGTGATGGAGAAATGGATGAGCCTGAGTCAACCGGCGCCATTAGTTTAGCATCAAGAGAAAAATTGGATAACTTAGTATTTGTAATCAATTGCAACCTTCAAAGATTAGATGGTCCCGTAAGAGGTAATGGAAAAATAATTCAAGAAATGGAAGGTTTGTTTAGAGGAGCAGGCTGGAATGTAATTAAAGTAATTTGGGGATCTTACTGGGACTCTCTTCTTGAAAAGGATAAAACAGGTCTTTTAATGAAAAGAATGGAAGAGTGCGTTGATGGAGAATATCAAGCATTTAAAGCAAAGGGTGGCGCTTATGTTAGAAGTCATTTTTTTGGAAAATATCCAGAATTAAGAGATTTAGTTTCAAATATGACCGACGATGATATTTGGAAATTAAATAGAGGCGGTCACGATCCTCATAAAGTATATGCCGCATATCATGCCGCACAAAATCACAAAGGAGCCCCTACAGTAATTTTAGCAAAAACTATTAAAGGTTATGGAATGGGTAAAAGCGGGGAAAGTATTAATACAACCCATCAACAAAAGAAATTAGACGTCAATGATATGTATTATTTTAGAGATCGATTTAATATTCCAATTACAGATAAGCAAGTTGAAAACTTAGAGTTTTATAAACCTGATGAAAAATCAGAAGAAATTCAATACATCAAAGAAAGAAGAAAACAACTTGGTGGTTTTATTCCAACAAGAAAAACAAAAACAAAAGCTCTAAAAACACCAGCTACTGAAATTTTTGAATCTTCTTATTTAGATTCTGGAGATAGAGAACTATCAACAACTATGGTTCTTGTAAGTATTCTTACTAAAATTTTAAGAGACAAAGAATATTCTTCACGATTAGTTCCAATAATTCCAGATGAAGCAAGAACTTTTGGAATGGAAGGATTTTTTCAAAAAATTGGAATTTATGCTCACGAAGGTCAAAAATATGAACCTGTAGATTCTGAGCAATTAAGTTCTTATCGTGAAGACAAAAGTGGTCAAGTATTAGAGGAAGGAATTACAGAGGCTGGTGCTATGTCCTCTTGGATAGCCGCAGGGACATCGTACTCAAATCATAATGTTGAAATGATTCCTATCTATCTTTTTTATTCAATGTTCGGCTTTCAAAGAATTGGCGACTTTGCTTGGGCGGCTGGTGATGCTCAGTGTAGAGGTTTTTTAATTGGAGCGACATCAGGTAGAACCACTCTTGCAGGTGAAGGATTACAACACCAGGATGGTCACAGCTTAGTAATGGCATCTACTATTCCAAATTGCGTCAGTTATGACCCAACTTTTTCTTATGAATTAGCAGTAATATTTGAGGATGGATTGAAAAGAATGCATGAAAAACAAGAAAATGTTTTTTATTACATAACAACATTAAATGAAAATTATAAACATCCAGCAATGCCTAAGGGTGCAAAAAAGGAAGATATCTTAAAAGGCATGTACTTATTTAAAGAAATTAATAATAAAGGAAAAACTAAAGTTCAATTGCTGGGATCTGGAGCAATATTAAATGAAGTAATAAAGGCAGCAGAAATATTAAGTTCTGACTTTGGAATTGATTCCGATATCTGGAGTGTAACAAGCTTTAACGAATTAAGAAAAGATGCAATAGAAGTTGAAAGAAAAAATTTACTAAACCCAGATAAAAAACCAGAAAAAACCTACATAGAAAAATGTTTTGAAAAAAGAACAGGTCCTTTTATAGCAGCGACGGATTATATTAGAACATTATCTGAAGGAATTAGAAACTATGTTCCTGGCACCTATGTAACTTTAGGAACAGATGGATTTGGAAGGAGCGATACTAGAAAAAATTTAAGAAAGTTTTTTGAAGTTAATAAAGAATTTATTGTTTACTCTACATTAAGCACTTTAGTAAAAGAGCAAAAAATTGCATCCAAAGTAGCTACTGATGCGATGAAAAAATATAATATTGATCCAAAAAAACCTATTCCAACAAAACTATAGTTTAAAATGGCTAAAATTGTTGATTTAGTAGTTCCCAATATTGGTGATTTTAAAAATGTAGAAATCATAGAAGTTCTTATAAAAGAAAATCAAAATATAAAAAAAAATGATGGGATTATTACTTTAGAAAGCGATAAATCAAGTGTTGAGGTTCCCTCTCAGTTTTCAGGTAAAGTTAAAATTATTAAAGTAAAAGTTGGGGATAAAATTTCTGAAGGTGATAAAATAGGTGAAATAGAAATTACTTCTGATGAACCAATCCAAGAACAAAAAACTGAAAATAAAAAAATTGAAATACAAAAAGAAAGTAGAGCTCCTAAAGATACAACGTTATTAAAAATTCCAGCCCTTGGAACAACTAAAAAATTAATAATTTCTGAAATTTTTTTAAAAAAAGATCAATTTATTAAAGCTGATGATATAGCATTATTAATTGAGGATGAAGAAAGTGCTTATGAGATTCCATCCCCAATATCAGGAATTGTTAAAAATATAATACTAAAAAAAGGACAGCAAGTTAAAGCTGGAGATTCAATTGCAGAAATTCTTAATCAAAATTTAGAAACAAAAATAAAAGAACAAGTAATTGTAGAAAATCTTGCTCAAGACAATAATCAATATCAAAATATTAAAAGTGCAAGTCCAAAAATAAGAAAATTTGCTAGAGAACTAGGTGTTAATATTCAGTTAGTTGAGGGAAGCGCTAGAAAAGGAAGAATTCTTGAAGAAGATATTAAACAATTTATTAAAAGTACTTTAAACAATGAGATTAACAAAGATGAGGTTATACAAAAAATAGAAGTAAAAGAAGAAAAGCTTCCCTATGAGCATGGAGAATTTGGTGAGATTGATGTACAAAAAATACCAAGAATTAAAAGGCTATCTGGTCCTCATTTAGTCAAAGCCTGGAATGAAATTCCTCATGTAACTCAATTTGATGAAATTGATGTTACAGATATGGAGCACTTTAGAAAAAATTTAATAGATCTTAATACAAAAGAAAAAATTACTATCACTCCTCTTGCCTTCATAATGAAAGCATTGGTTAATGGAATGAAAAAATACCCAAATTTTAACTCATCACTTGAGCCTACTGGTGAAAATATTATTTATAAAAAATATTTTCATATTGGAGTTGCCGTAGATACACCGCACGGTTTGATGGTTCCAAAAATGAGAAATGTTGATCAAAAAGATCTTCTAACTTTAAGCAATGAACTTAGAAAAATTAGTAAGCTTAGTAAGGAGCTTAAAATCGATAAAAAAGAATTTTTTGGAGGGTCAATGACGATCTCTAGTTTAGGAGGAATTGGTGGAAGTTTTTTTACTCCAATTATTAACAATCCAGAAGTAGCAATAATTGGAATAGGAAAAACAGAAATAAAACAAGTGTTTATTGATGGAAAATTTATAGCAAGAGCAATGATGCCAATATCTCTCTCTTATGATCACAGAATAATTGATGGAGCAGAAGCGGCCAGATTCTGTCAAGATCTCAAACTTAGTCTTGGAAAAAACTTTGCTTTCAATTTATCGTTTTAAAAATGATAAATGGTTATTGTGAAGAAAAATATAATCCTGTAAAAAAAATATTTGAAAGTTACTTCTTAAAACAAGAGGAAATTGGAGCCTCTTTTGCAATTTACAAAGAAGGAAAACCATTAATAGATCTACATGGTGGTTTTAAAAATAAAAATAATAAGAATTGGGAAGAAAATACAATTGTAAATGTATTTTCAGCGACGAAAGGTATTTATGAAATTATTGTTTCTATTCTAATTGATCAAAACATTTTAGATTTAGAAAAATCTGTTTCTTATTATTGGGATGCTTTTAAACAAAGCAATAAAAGAGAAATCAAACTAAAACATATTCTGTCTCATCAATCTGGACTCTATAGATTTAAAGAAAAGATTACACAACAAGATCTTTTGGATTGGAATAAAATAATAGCTATTTTAGAAAATCAGGAACCAGATCATCAGTGTGGTGAAAAAACTTATTATCACGCAAAAACACATGGATTTTTAATTGGTGAGATCATAAAGAAAACAATAAACAAAAGTTTAGGAGAACTAACTTCTGAATTGTTATCAAAAAAACTAAATTTAGATTTTTTTATTGGAACTCCAAAAAATAAACTTTCTAATATTGCTTTTCTATATGAGGATAAGAAAGAAAGTAAAATTTCAGCTGAATTTAACGCATTTAATAATCCTGAACATGAAATAAATTTTTATAATAACGAAAATTGGCAAACTGCTGAAGTTCCTTCAATGAATGGTCATGGCAACGCAAGATCTATTGCTAAAATTTATGATATTTTTGTAAATGATCTAATATTAGAAAAAAATATTTTATTATCAAAATCATCAATTAAAAAATGTTTAACTGAGAGCATTAGTAGAATTGATGAAAGTTTAATGTTGCCAATTAGATGGTCTCAAGTTGGTTTAATCCTTCGTGGTGGATGGTTATTTGGAAAGAATAAGGAATCTTTTGGTCACAATGGTTGGGGAGGATCTTTAGGTTTTGCTGATCCAATATTAGGAATAGGAGTTGCTTATACTACAAACAAAATTAATCCTACTATGGCGTCAGATCAAAGAATTATAAATTTGTTAAAAAAATTCTACGAAATCATTTAAAAATTATTTTTGGCGGAGAGAAAGGGATTCGAACCCTTGATACCTTTAACAGTATACACGCTTTCCAAGCGGGCGCCTTCAACCACTCGGCCATCTCTCCTATTCGTTTTTATTTATCTTGAGAACTTCAATAAAAGCTTCTTGAGGAATATCAACGCTTCCGAACTGTCTCATTCTTGCTTTTCCTTTTTTTTGCTTTTCTAAAAGTTTTTTCTTTCTGTCTCTAGCTCCACCACCATGAATTCTACTGATAACATCTTTTCTATAACCAGATATTGTTTCTCTTGCTATAACTTTTCCACCAATGGCTGCTTGAATTGGTATTTGAAATTGATGTCTTGGTATTAAATCTTTTAACCTTTCGCACATCAACCTTCCTTGTCTTACAGCAAAATCTTTATGGATAACCATAGACAATGCATCAACCATCTCTTCGTTTACTAATATGGACAATTTAATCAAATCACCTTCTCTATAATCGTTCAGTTCATAATCGAAACTCGCATAACCACTAGAAATAGATTTTATCTTATCGTAAAAATCAAAAACAACTTCATTTAATGGTAATTCATAAGATAGAACTGCACGATTTCCTGAATAACTTAAACTCTTTTGTTTTCCTCTTTTTTCTTCACATAATTTCATAATTGATCCCAAGTATTCTTCTGGAAGAATTATTGTAGCGTTAATCCAGGGTTCATTAATAGATTTAATAAAATTTGGTTCTGGCATATTCGCGGGATTTTGAAGATCCATAACTGTGCCATCGTGTTTATTAATTTTATAAACAACGCCTGGCGTTGTAGTAATTAAATTTAAATTGTATTCTCGGTCTAATCTTTGAACAATAATTTCAAGATGAAGTAGTCCTAAAAAACCACATCTAAAACCTAATCCTAAAGCAGCGGAATTCTCGGGCTCATAAACAAAACTAGAGTCGTTCAATTTTAATTTTGCAAGACTGTCTCTTAATAAATTATATTCTGTACTATCAACTGGGAATAATCCGCAAAATACAACTGGCTTGCTAGGTTTAAATCCTGGTAACGGATCTTTTATAGGATTAGAATAATCTGTTATTGTGTCTCCAATTTTAGTATCCGAAAGATCTTTGATGCCTGTAACAATAAAACCAATTTCTCCAGGACCTAAATATTCTTTATTTTCCGCTTTAGGGGTGAACACACCAACTCTTTCAACTGGATGTCTTGTGTTTGTCGACATCAATAAAATTTCCATTCCTTTTTTAATTACTCCGTCTAGTATTCTAACCAATATAACCACTCCCAAATAACTGTCATACCAACTATCAACTAATAACGCTTTTAAAGGCAAATCTTTATTTCCTTTTGGAGCAGGAAGTTTTTCAACAATTGCTTCTAATATTTCATCTACCCCTTCTCCTGTTTTTCCAGAGGCCGACAAAGCGTCCGAAGTATCAATTCCTATAACATCCTCGATTTGTTTTTTTACTCTTTCAACATCTGATGCTGGTAAATCTATTTTATTTAAAACTGTTATAATCTCATGATGATTATCCATGGCCTGATAAACATTTGCTAAAGTTTGAGCTTCCACGCCTTGAGTACTGTCAACAATAAGTAATGATCCTTCACATGAAGCAAGAGACCTATTTACTTCATAACTAAAATCAACATGACCAGGCGTATCAATAATATTTAAGACGTAATTTTTATCATCTTTTTTTGATTTATAATTTAATCTAACTGTTTGAGCTTTTATGGTAATTCCCCTTTCTTTCTCTAAATCCATTGAATCCAAAACTTGAGTTGTCATCTCACGTTCTGTAAGACCTCCACATTTTTGAATTAATCTATCTGCAAAAGTAGATTTACCGTGATCAATGTGTGCAATAATTGCGAAATTTCTTATATTTTCTTGTGATGACATTTAGGATCTTAATGTTGCATCAAAAGATTTTTGCATTGTTTGAATTATTTTATCACTTAATTCATCAATCTCTTTATCGTTTAACGTTTTGTCTTGTGATTGGATTAATAAATTTAAAGCAATAGATTTTTTATTTTTTTCAATATTTCCTCCTTGAAAAACATCGAATATCTTTATTTTTTTTATTAATTTTTTATCCACATTAAGCAATATATTAACGATTTTTTCTGCTTCAAATTTTTTATCTACAATAAATGCAAAATCTCTTTCAATTTTTTGAAAATTTGAAACTGCATATTTAATTTTCTTTTCTGTGTTTTGCTTATTAATAACTGGGATATTATTTAAGAAAATTTGAAAACCAAAAATTGGTCCATTTTTAATATCAAGTTCTTTAACAATTTTAGGATTAATTTCTCCAAAATTAGCAATTGGTAATTGTTTATTAGAATTTAAATAAAACTTACCTGATCTGCCTGGATGATAGTACGTTTCAGATTCCTGAATAACTGTTAAATCTTGCTCATGAATTCCAAGTTCAATTAATGTTTTATAAACACAATCTTTAATTTCAAAAACATCAACCTCTTTATCTTTTTCTAGCCAATTTTTTCTATAAATTTTTCCAATTTGAATTCCTCCTATAACAAATATTTGCTCTCCTGGTTTTGAACCAAAAAATACCGGTCCACTTTCAAATATTTTTTGATCTTCAAAATTTCTATGAATATTATTTTTAATATGAATTAAAAGGTTTGAAAAAATAGAAGATCTTAAAGTATCTAAATCATTAGAAATTGGGTTGGTAATTAATAAACTTTTATTATGCATACCAAATAAAGAATCAATTTTTGAATTTGTAAAAGAATACGTAATTGTTTCCATAAAGCCTTTGTTGGCTACAGATCTTTGTGCAAATCGATGTAATTTTTGTTTTCCTGTTAAAACGTCTTTAGAACTACCCATTTCTGGCTTGATAAGTTGAATTTTATCATAACCTCTAATTCTTATTAACTCCTCTACTATATCAACTTCTTCCTTAATATCCGGACGCCAAGTTGGAATAATGACTGAATATATATTTTTACTTTCTGTAAGTTTAAAACCTAAATTATTTAGAATTTTTTTAATTTCAGCTGGTGAAATTTTACTCCCTATAATTTTTTCAAATTTATCTGAATTAAATTTAATTTGTTTATTTTTAAAATTATTTTCTCCAGAAATAATGAGATTACTTATTTTTCCTCCACATATTTTATGAATGATTTTTGCTGCAAGTTTTAATCCATATTCCATACCATTAGGATCAACCCCTCTTTCAAATCTAAACTTAGCATCAGAATTAATTCCTAATTTCTTTGCAATTTTTGATATTTTAACTGGGTCAAACAAAGCCGATTCTAAAAAAATGTTTTTAGTATCTAAAGAAATTGAAGAATTTTTTCCACCAATTACACCTCCTAAACCTAAGATTTCTTTCTCATTAGTAATTAGACAAGCGCCATCTTCGAGTGAATAAGTATTATTATCTAAAGCTGAAAACTTTTCTCCCTTTCTTGATGCGCGTACAATAACTTTTTTCTCAATTTTATCGACGTCATACGCGTGCAAAGGTCTATTTAAATCAAGCATAATATAATTCGTGATATCAACAACTGCCGAGATTGGATTCATTCCGACTGCAATTAATTTGTCTTTTAACCATTTTGGACTTTCGGAATTTTTAATTCCTTCAATGTAGCAATGAGCAAATGAAGAACATCCGGAATTAGATTGAAGAATAACTTTAAATGGATTTTTAATATTAGTTTTTAATTTAATTTGCTCTAAATCGATTAATTTTCCAAGACCTGCTGTTGATAAATCTCTTGCAATACCTCTTACTCCCTGACAGTCAGATCTATTAGGAGTTATAGATATATCAATTGCTGGCTCGCTATTATTTTTAAAATAACTACTTCCAACTTTAAATTTTTTTGAATCTAGTTCAGTGATTCCTTGGCTTTCATCAGATAAGCCCAATTCCGATTCTGAGCAAAGCATTCCGTAAGAGTCGATACCTCTAATATTGGTAACTTTAATTTTGAGTTGATTTTTTGGAATAATAGCCCCTGGTCCAGCATAAACAGTTAATAAACCATCTCTAGCATTTGAGGCGCCACAAATAACTTTTACTATTTTTCCAGATCCAATATCGACATCACATAATTTCAATTTATCTGCATTAGGATGTTTTTCTGCTTTAATAATTTTCGCTACAAAAAAAAAATTATTCTTATCTGCCGACCCAACACTTTCAACTTCTAGTCCTATATTATTTAAAGTTGAAACAATCTTTTCAATATTTGCGTTTGTTTTTAAATGGTCCTTTAGCCAAGAAGAAGTTATTTTCATCTACTAAATCCCCTATAATTTGCAGGTATATCTAATGGATCAAATCCATAATGTTCTAACCATCTAACGTCTGTTTCAAAAAAAGATCTTAGATCATTTATTCCATATTTAAGCATGGCTAAACGATCAATTCCGATACCAAAAGCATAACCCTGATAGATTGAAGTGTTTACTTTGCAATTTTTTAAAACATTAGGATGAACCATTCCACAACCTAATATTTCAAGCCATTTGTCTCCTTCTCCGATAACAATTTTACCATCTTTTAACTCATAACCAATATCAACTTCTGCAGATGGTTCAGTAAATGGAAAATGACTGGGTCTAAATCTCATTTTAATTTTATCTACTTCAAAAAACTTTCTAATAAAATAATCAAGAACTCCTTTTAAATGTCCCATGTTTACATTTTTATCTATATGTAAACCTTCAACTTGATGGAACATAGGAGTATGGGTTTGATCACTATCGCATCTATAAGTTCTTCCAGGTGCAATGATTTTGAATGGCGGCTTTCCAGATAACATAGTTCTTATTTGCACTGGCGAGGTATGCGTTCTTAATAAAATTTCTTTGTCTTGACCTAAATAAAAAGTGTCGTGCATGTCTCTAGCCGGATGATGTGGTGGAGTATTTAATGCTGTAAAATTATTATATTCATTTTCAACATCGGGTCCTTCTGCTACTGAAAATCCTATCTCCCCAAAAATAGCTGTTACCTCATCAATGACTTGTGTAACTGGATGAATTTTTCCAAAAGAAATGGGTCTTCCTGGTAAGGTAATATCAATTCTATCTTCTGATAATTTTTTATTAATTTCTTTTTGTTCAAAAAGACTTATTTTAGAATTAATAAGATTATTGATATTGTCTTTTAATTTATTTAGATTTGAAGCAAAATTTTTTCTATCTTCTCCTTGAAGAGTTGTAATTTTTTTAAAAAGTTCTCCTATCTTTCCGTTTTTACCAAAAGCTTCTGATTTTATTTGTTCGATTTTATGAAGAGTATCGGATTGGTCTATTTTAGATTTAAAATCTTTTTCTAAATGTAAAATTTCATCCATGATGGTCTACTAGTATTTATGAAACTAGTTTTCTAATTTAGGCTAGACTGTACCTTTTTTACGATGGATTTAAAAGCCTCTGGATTTTGATAAGCTAAATCTGCTAAAATTTTTCTATCAATAGAAATCTTTGTTTTATTTAGACCGTTTATAAATTTAGAATAAGTTAAACCCTGTTCCCTAACGCCTGCATTAATTCTTTGTATCCAAAGTGATCTAAAACTTCTTTTTTTAGCTCTGCGATCTCTATAAGAATATTGTAAAGATTTTTCTACTGACTGTTTAGCAGTCCTAATTGTATTTTTTTTTCTTCCGTAAAAACCTTTGGCAGCTTTGAAAACTTTTTTATGTTTTGCGTGACTGGTTACCCCTCGTTTAACTCGTGACATAGATTATCCTCTTAAACTGTTTGGCATGTAAGATTTAACAATCTTAGCATCAGCTTTTGACATAATTGCCATTCCTCTTTGTCTTCTAATCTGAGAATTTGTTCTTTTGATCATACCATGTCTTTTTCCAGCTTGAGGCATTTTTACTTTGCCAGTTGCTGTAATTCTAAATCTTTTTTTGGCTGAGCTCTTAGTTTTAATCTTATACATAAAATAAATACCTGCGGTTTATACTAATATTAAAGATGAAAAACAATAAGTATGAAAGTGAAGAAACAGCTATTTTAATGGCTGAATAATAAAAGTCATTTGCTTGCCCTCCATTTTTGGAGTCTGTTCGACTTTACCAGTTATTTTTAAATCGCTTACAATTCTACCTGCAAGATCTTGAGCTAGTTTTAAATGCTGCATTTCTCTTCCTTTAAGCTTAATTGTAAATTTTACTTTGTCTCCTTTAGCTAAAAATTTCTCAGTTGCTTTCATTTTAAAATTATAATCATGAACGTCTGTTCCTGGTCTCATTTTAATCTCTTTAAGAGTTACAACTTTTTGTTTTTTTTTTGCTTGACTAGCTTTTTTTTGTAACTCGTATTTATATTTTCCAAAATCAGTTATTTTGCAAACTGGTGGTTTAGCATTTGGAGCAATTTCGATTAAATCTAAACCCTGCTCTTTAGCTGTCATCAATGCATCATTTAAAGAAACGATTCCAATATTTTGACCGTCACTTCCGATTAACTGAACATCAGTTGCTCTAATTCTATCGTTTACTTTTGGTCCACGATTTGAAGAACTACTAGATCTAAAATTACTTCTGTTATTTTGAAAATTTTGATTAATAACTATACTCCTAGATTTTTGGTGCTAAAGATTCTTTAACTAATAAATTCACAGCTTCTCTTAAAGGTAATGTATCTTGTTTTTCTTGGCCAAGTCTTCGAAGTGTAATTGATTGATTCTCTTGTTCTTTAGATCCGCAAATCATTAAAATTGGAGTCTTTGATAAAGAGTGTTCTCTAATCTTGTAGTTAATTTTTTCATTCTTAAGATCGATAATATTCCTTATTTTGTTTTTATCAAGTTCAGCAGATACTTTTTTTGCATAATCATCAAATTCTTGAGAAATTGGAAGTATTGCAACTTGTTTGGGCGCTAACCACAACGGAAGTTTACCAGCGTAATGTTCAATTAAAATACCTATAAATCTTTCTAGTGATCCAAACAATGCTCGATGCAACATAACGGGATTCTTTTTAATTCCATCTTTATCAATATAAGTGGCACCTAATCTGCCTGGTAAATTTAAATCTACTTGTAAAGTTCCACACTGCCAATCTCGACCAATAGTATCTCTTAAAACAAATTCAATTTTAGGACCATAAAACGCTCCTTCACCTTTATTAATGGAGTAATCTAATTTTGAAGCTTTCACGGCTTCTAATAATGCGGCCTCTGCTTTATCCCACAGTTTATCATCTCCAACTCTTTTTGCAGGACGATCAGAATATTTTAAAATTACATTTTCAAAACCAAAAGCTTTGTAAATATCTAAAATTAACTTAGTAACTTTTAATGACTCTTCTGTAATTTGATTTTCAGTACAAAAAATATGAGCATCATCTTGTGTAAAAGATCTAACTCTCATTAATCCATGTAAAGATCCTGAGCTTTCATAACGATGGACTTTGCCAAATTCTGATAATTTTAATGGTAAATCTCTGTAACTTTTAAGTCCTTGATTAAAAATTTGAACGCAGCCAGGACAATTCATGGGTTTGATTGCAAAAACTCTCTCATCTGGAGTTTTTGTTGTGTACATATGTTCTTGAAATTTTTCCCAATGACCAGATTTCTCCCATAAAGTTTTATCTAAAATATCAGGTGTGTTTACTTCTCGATAACCAGCTTCAGTTTGTTTTTGACGCATAAAATCAATGAGAGACTGAAATAGCTGCCAACCTCCTTCATGCCAAAATACGGCTCCTGGACTTTCTTCTTGGAAGTGAAATAAATTCATAACTTTTCCAAGTTTACGATGATCTCTTTTTTCAGCTTCTTCTATTCTATGTAAATATTCATCCAACTCTTTTTTATTTCTCCAGCATGTTCCATAAATTCTTTGAAGCATCTCATTATTTGAATCTCCGCGCCAATAGGCTCCTGCAAGTTTTGTCAGCTTAAATGCTTTACCTATTTTTCCAGTAGAAGTTAAATGTGGTCCTCTACATAGATCGTGCCACTTACCATGAAAATAAATAGAAATTTCTTCTTTGGTTGGAATGCTATTTATTATTTCAGCTTTATAAAGCTCTCCTTTTTTTTTAAAATGTTCTATAGCTTTTTCTCTATCCCAAACTTCTCTTGTTGTGGGTTCATCTCGATCAATAATTTCTACCATTTTTTCTTCAATTTTTGCTAAATCTTCATCGGTAAAAGGTTTCTTTCTAGAAAAATCATAATAAAAACCATTTTCAATAACTGGACCGATAGTAACTTGGGTATCTTTGAATAGTTCTTGAACTGCCATAGCAAGAACATGAGCTGTATCATGTCTTATAACTTCTAATCCGTAATCATCTTCAAGTGTAATGATTTGTACTGTAGAATCTTTTTCAATAAATGTACTTAGATCCTTAAAATTATCATTTACTTTTATAACTAAAGCTTTTTTTGCAAGCGACGGACTTATAGTTTTAGCTATCTCATGTCCATTAACTTTTCCTGGAAATTGAAGTTTTTTTCCATCTAAAAGCGTGATGTTAAGCATGTCTCTTATTAAACTAAGGACTTATAAATTTCTAGTGTTTTAGAACACATCTGATCTACCGTATAATTATTAATTACGTTGGCTCTGCCTTTTGCTCCTAAATCTTTAAGAAAAATTTTATCTTTTTTTGAAATCTCAATAATCATTTTTGCCAAATCTTTTTCATCATCAGATTTAAATAACCAGCCAGTTTGTCCATCAATAATTGTTTCATTTGAACCTCCGATATTGCTTGCAAGGATTGGTTTTTCCATTGCTTGTGCTTCAACTGCTACTCTACCAAATGCCTCTGGCTCAATAGAAGCTGATAATACTAAATCACAAGCATTATAAGCTGATGGCATGAAAGATTCGTGTGAGATAATCTTTACATTTTCCTCTAATCGATGCTCTCTAATAAAATCTAGAAGGTATTCTCTATATTCGGTTCTACCTTGATCGTCGCCAAGTATAATTGCACTAATATTATTTAGTAAATTTTCTTGTTTAAGAAATAGTAAAGTATTTAAAAAAAGAAACTGTCCTTTCCAAAAAGTTAATCTGCCTGGAAGCAATATTAAAAAATTATTACCAGATATCCCCCAGCGCGTTCTAACACTATTGAGCCCTTCTATATTTGAATTTTTTGAGTTAAAATAATCAATATTAATTCCTCTTGGTATAAGAAAAATCTCTTTTGAGTAATTATAATTATTTCTTATATGATCAAAAATAAACCTTGATCCAGCAATAACAGAATTGCCTCTTAACATAACTGAATTATAAAATTTTTTTAAGGGATTGTTAAAATTATAAGTGCCATGAAAAGTAGAAATTAAAGACACTCCTAATAATTTACTTGCAAAATAACATGACCAAGCCGGAGCACGACTTCGAACATGAATAATATTAATTTTATAAAACAAAACAATAAATAAAATTACAAATATATTAAAAAAAATCATAAATGGGTTCTTGCTATGTACAGAAAATTTAAAAATCTTTATCTTTGTTTGGTCAATATTTTTAATTTGTTCTCCACCGGAACATAAAATTGCAGAAAAATAATTTTGTTCAGCAATAAATTGTGCAATATCTTTACAGCCTGTTTCTGCCCCACCCACATCTAATCTTGGAATAACTTGCAATAAACGAATTTTTTTATCCATTAAATTAATATGCTATACTTTTAACCATGAATAATCCAAAGCAAAATTTTTTTTTAACAAAAAATAATCAAAAAATTCATTACAAGTTTATTAATAATAAAAGTCTAACAACAATTATTTTTCTTCACGGATTAATGTCAGATATCAAAAGTAAAAAAGCTAAGCACTTAAAAAAATTTGCTAATG
>OFQP01000031.1_pt1 | contig 28450 bp, 27 predicted proteins | sample 1542771 | NCBI WGS metagenome assembly OFQP01 (sample SAMN05442509, study PRJEB24371) | freshwater metagenome | isolation source: Freshwater Lake | place: Canada: Niagara | collected 2012-08-09 | reverse complement strand
TTTTTTCAAGCAGAAGACGGCATACGAGATCCTCTCTGGTCTCGTGGGCTCGGAGATGTGTATAAGAGACAGGTATAAATGGCGACAGTAATTAATAAAAATACAATAAATGGCTTAAAAAAATCTTTTGGAATAGTAGCTGCAAAAGCAGCACCTGTAATAGAGCCAATAAATGCTGGTCCCATCATTGAAATTGTTAATGGAATGTCAGGTTTAATATTTTTAAAGTAATTACGAGCTGCCGCTGTTGTGCCAAAAATTGAAGGAACTTTATTTGTTCCTAAAATTAATGGAAGCTCTTTATTTGGTAACCCAATTAGTAAGGCTGGTAACTGAATTAGCCCACCACCACCAGCCATTGCATCTACGAAGCCAGCAAAGCCTGAGGCAAGAGCTAGAAAAATTAAAACTTCAACACTCATAAATTACTTAACTAGTGTTTTAACCACATCAGCTAAAGCAACCTCAACTTTATCTGATGACTTACGGTCTCTTATCTCCACTTTTCCATCTGCTAATGATTTACCAACAATTATTATCTTTGGAACACCAATTAGCTCTGCATCTTTAAATTTGACTCCCGCACTTGCCTCCCTGCGATCATCTAGTAAAACCTCTAACCCTTTTGCCTCTAGATCCTTAGCAATCTGCTCAGCAACTTCAAATGGTTGATCTTCTTTTCCGGTTGCAACAATGTGAACATCAACTGGTGCAATTTCAGCTGGCCAACATAATCCAAGTTCATCATAAGTTTGTTCAGCTATAGCTGCCACAGCCCTTGATACACCAATTCCATATGAACCCATAGTTACTACTTTTGGCTTACCCTCTTTATCTAAAACAGTTAAGCCAAGGGCCTCGGCATATTTTTTTCCTAATTGAAATATATGACCAATTTCAATTGCCCGATCAATAATTACTGGCTTATCACAGCTTGGACAATTATCTCCTGCTTTAACTTCAGCTGCTTCGACATAATGTTCGACTTTAAAATCACGTCCACAAGTAACATTTCTAGCATGAACATCTTTCTTATTTCCACCAGTAACCCAAACAGAATCCTGATTAACTCTTGGATCTGCATAAACGCTCACACCAAGGGCTTTAGCATCTTGTGGGCCAACATATCCTTTAACTAATTTTGGATACTTAGCAAAATCTGCATCCTCAAATAACCTTAAATCTTTAACCTCTGGCAAGTTAGCAGCTAGGCGCTTTAAATCAACTTCGCGGTCCCCTGGGACTAATACTGCAATTGGTTTTTCATCAGCCATGATTAATACATTTTTTAAGGTATTAGCAGCAGTAATTGAAGCTGAATACTTCTTGTTTAAAATTTCAACTAAAGAATCAATTGTTGGGGTATTAGGTGTATCAAGTAGTTCAATAGCACCGACTTTTTCACCCTGGTAAGGTGCAACTTTACAAATCATCGCTTCAACATTTGCGGCGTAACCACAAGCCTTACAAAGTACATAAGTATCTTCACCAGTTGGGCAAGGTGCTAAAAACTCTTCAGATTTTGATCCACCCATCGCTCCACTCATTGCTGAAACAATGTTGTACTTAAGTCCTAACCGGTCAAAGGTTTTTATATAAGCCTGTCGGTGTTTGTTATAAGAAGCCTCCAGACCAGCATCATCTAAATCAAAGCTATACGAGTCTTTCATTACAAACTCTCGCCCTCTGATAATTCCACTGCGAGGACGTGGTTCATCGCGATACTTAGTTTGAATCTGATAAATAGATAGTGGCAGATCTTTATAGGAAGAGAACTCACCTTTAACCATTAACGTAAACATCTCTTCATGAGTTGGACCTAATAAATAATCATTACCTTTTCGATCTTTTAATCTAAATAAATCTGGACCGTACTCTGTCCAACGATTTGTTGATTCATACGGCTCTTTTGGAAGAAGAGCTGGAAAGTGCACCTCTTGAAATCCGGCGCTATCCATCTCTTGCCGTACTACCTGCTCTATTTTTCTAAATGTGCGATAGCCAAGTGGTAACCAAGAATAAACACCAGCTGAAATTCTTCTAACAAAACCTGCTCTAACTAGTAATCGATGGGATGCAACCTCAGCATCTGCTGGATCATCTCGCAGGGTGCGCAGCAATAATGTGGACATCCTAAGCATAGGTAAAGCCTATCTATTTAACTGCAACAGTTGGCTCACCTGATGCAACTCCAGCGGCTTCCATTTCTTCCGCAAGGCGCATCGCTTCTTCAATTAGCGTCTCAACTATCTGCGCCTCTGGCACAGTTTTAATTACCTCACCCTTTACAAATATTTGACCCTTACCATTACCAGAAGCAACACCAAGATCTGCCTCTCTTGCCTCACCCGGTCCATTAACTACACAACCCATTACTGCAACCCGAAGTGGCACAGTCATTCCTTGCAATCCTGCTTGAACTTTTTCAGCTAATGAGTAAACATCAACTTGCGCGCGACCACATGAAGGACAAGAGACAATCTCTAATTTACGTTGGCGTAAATTAAGTGATTCTAAAATAGATATACCAACTTTTACTTCTTCAACGGGCGGGGCAGATAGTGAAACACGAATAGTGTCACCAATTCCTTCAGCAAGTAATATGGCAAATGCTGTTGAAGATTTAATTGTTCCTTGAAATAGCGGGCCAGCCTCAGTAACACCAAGGTGTAATGGATAATCACATTTAGCCGCCAAAATACGATAAGCCTTCACCATTGTTACTGGATCATGATGTTTAACTGAAATTTTAATATCACTAAAGCCATGCTCTTCAAATAAGGATGCTTCCCATAAAGCTGACTCAGCTAATGCCTCAGGTGTTGCCTTGCCATACTTTGCAAGTAATCTCGGATCAAGTGAGCCAGCATTAACACCAATTCGAATTGGAATCTTTGCATCTCCGGCTGCTTTTGCAACCTCTTTAACTTTGTCATCAAATTGTTTAATGTTTCCTGGATTTACTCGAACCGCAGCACATCCTGCATCAATTGCTGCAAAAATATATTTAGGCTGAAAGTGAATATCAGCAATTACTGGAATCTGTGATTTTTTAGCAATCTGAGCTAATGCATCTGCATCATCTTGTGAGGGAACAGCAACTCTAACTATTTGACAACCAGAAGCGGTTAATTCGGCAATCTGTTGCAAGGTTGAATCAACATCTGCTGTAAGAGTTGTACACATCGATTGAACTGAGACAGGTGCGTCTCCGCCAACTAATACCGAACCAACCTTTAATTGCCTACTTTTTCGACGTGGCGCCAAAGTTGGCGCTGGTGCTGATGGAATACCTAAATCAACCATGGCTAAATCTTATCTAGAAATTAAGTCTGATTGGATTAAAGATGTCTGCCGTGAGCAGAAGAAGTGATAAAGAAGCCATAAAAATAAAGACCACCATAGTTATTGGCGCTAATCGCTCGACATCAAATGGCGCAGGCTTACTAAATCCACGCCGCCTAGCTAGGAAGTTTCTAACTCCATCTGCGATTGCAACTGCCATATGTCCACCATCTAGTGGCAGAAGTGGAAGTAAATTAAACATTCCAACAAACAAATTAAGTGAGGCAATTATTAATATAAAGGTGGCTACCTTCTCTCGCACTGTTAAAACATCAGTACTAGCTGTTTCACCACTTACTCTTGCCACACCTACGACACCAACTAAACCTTGCTCATCTCGCTTTTCGCCACCAAAGGTTTGTCTAACTAAATCTGGAATCTTTGCAGGGAGTGTAAATAATGATGTCAAACTATTTTTTAATATTTCACCAGTGTATTTAGTTGCTTTAGCAGTTGCTGTAAATGGTGCATAGGTAATTGTGCCAACTGTATTTATAACACCTAGAACACCAACTTTTTCACCATTTAAATCTCTACTTGCTGGTGTCACTAAAAAGTTGATTGGCATGCCATTTCTTTCAACAGTAATCTCAATTTGCTTTCCTGATGATGCACGAATAATTCCAATTACATCTACCCACTCCTCATAGATTTGCCCATTTACTTTTGTCACTTTATCACCAGGTAAAATCCCAACTTTTTTAGCAGGTGATGGCACAGATTTTTCAGAGCAAACCTCATTAGCTTTTTGTGGAATACACTCACTCACATTTTCAATAGTGCTGGTAACAGATGTAACACCAACTGATAAAAACAGAGTTAGTAGTAAAACAAAGCCAATTACGAAGTGCAGAAAAGAGCCTGCGCCTAAAACAATTAGTCTTTGGCCAACTCCGGCTTTAACAAATGCGCGATCACTATCAGCATCAGATAACTCTTCCCTCGGTGACATTCCAACAATTCGGCAGTAACCACCAGCTGGAATCGCTTTAACACCAAACTCAGTCTCACCTCGCTGAGTAGACCAAATCTTTTTTCCAAAACCAATAAAAAACTCAGTAACTTTCATACCAAACTTTTTAGCTGTTAAATAATGTCCGGCCTCATGAATCATTACTGAAATTAAAAGAGCAGCGATAAAAGCTAATACACCGATAAATGCCATTTAAGAGATCTCCTTTATAAACTCACCAGCTTTAATTCGCGCACTCTGCTCTATGCCACTGACATCGGATATGTCTCTAATTGTAGTTGCAGTGTTACTAATAAATGCGTTAACTACTCGCTCAACCACCTCAATAATCGCTGTGAATTTAATTTGTGATGCTAAAAATGCGGCAACCGCCACCTCATTTGCGGCATTATAAATTGCTGGTAATCCCCCACCTGATCTGCCGCAATTTTTTGCTAACTCAACTGCAGGATACTTTTTATTATCAATTGGTGAAAAATTCCAAGTATGTGACTTACTCCAATCAATAGCTTCGCATGCTTTATTAATTCGCTCTGGATAAGAAAGTGCGTAAGCAATCGGCCCTTTCATATTCGGTGGTGATGCTTGAGCAATAGTTGAACCATCAATAAATTCAACAAGTGAATGCACAACAGATTGCGGATGAATTACTGCTTCGATCGCATCGTATGAAAGTCCAAACAAATAATGAGCTTCAATAATCTCAAGTCCTTTATTAAGTAAGGTGGCAGAGTTAATTGTTACTACCTCACCCATTGACCATGTTGGATGATTTAAAGCATCAGCAACGCTGACATCAGATAGATCTGCTCTATCTCTAAATGGACCACCACTTGCAGTTAAAACAAGTTTCTTAACATCACTTACTTTTCCAGCCAATAGTGCTTGATAAATAGCAGAGTGTTCAGAGTCGACTGGAATTAATTTGTCGCTGCCATATTTCATGACTAATTCTCCGCCAGCAACTAAAGACTCTTTATTTGCTAACGCAACCTTATTTCCAACTGCTAGCGCAGAAAGTGTTGGGCCTAACCCAATTGATCCAGTAATGCCATTTAAAACAATGTCGCAAGGCAATGCAGCAATCTCAATTGATGAATTATCACCATCAATTACCTTAACTCCATCTGTTTTAGGAGCAGCTGCCATACTGCCAACAATTGGCACATTAAATTTTTTAGCCTGCTGCATTAGTAATGCTGGATTTTTTCGCCCCGCACTTAGTCCAATAACTCGAAACTTATCTGGATAGGCAGCAACAATCTCTAGGGCTTGAACACCTATTGATCCAGTTGAGCCCAAAATGACTATCTCGCGCATGTGAGTATCTTAACTGCGCCAGTGATTGACCCTATCCGCTAGCATTTACGCATGTACTCAGAGGCAAAAAACCCAATTGCGCAAAAGCGTAATTTAGTTACTGCTATTCCTGGACCAAAATCAGAGCAATTAATTAAACGCAGAGCAGAGGCGGTATCAGCCTCACTTGGAACTGCTTTCCCAGTATTTATTGAAAGAGCTGAGGGTTCAATAATTCTTGATGTTGATGGTAATTCAATTTTAGATTTAGGCGCAGGTATTGCGGTGTTAAATGTTGGCCATTCATCACCTAAAGTAATTGAGAATGTTAAAACTCAAATAGATGCATTTACTCATACTTGTTTTATGGTTGTGCCATACACCGGATATGTTGAAGTTTGTGAAGCACTAAATCGCTTAACCCCAGGTACTCATAAGAAGAAATCGGCTCTCTTTAACTCAGGTGCTGAAGCAGTTGAAAATGCCGTAAAGATTGCTCGTAAATTTACTAAGCGATCTGCAGTTGTTGTTTTTGAGCATGGATATCACGGTCGTACTAATTTAACTATGGCAATGACAGCGAAGAACATGCCATACAAGGATGGATTTGGGCCCTTTGCTCCAGAGGTTTACCGAATGCCGATGGCATATCCATATCGATGCGATGCATGCATTAAGCCTTGTGAGAGTTCTGTTTTATCCATGGTGATCCATAAAATTGAAAAAGAGATTGGCGCCAGTAATGTCGCTTGTATCGTTATAGAACCTATTCTTGGTGAGGGTGGATTTATCGTTCCGTGTAAGGGCTTTCTACCTGGGCTTGCCAAATTTTGTAAAGAAAACGGAATTATTTTTATTGCAGATGAAGTACAAACTGGATTTGGTAGAACTGGGCATATGTTTGCATGTGAAGATGAATCTGTCGTTCCAGATTTAATTGTCACCGCTAAAGGAATCGCTGCCGGTCTGCCACTTGCCGGAGTAACTGGTAGAGCTGATGTTATGGATTCAATTCATCTTTCCGGACTAGGTGGCACATATGGTGGAAATCCAGTTGCATGCGCTGCTGCTCTTGGCGCGATTGAAACTATCGAAAAAGATAATTTGGTAGAGCGTGCTAATAAAATTGGCAAAATTATGAATGACGCCCTCCTTCAGATGGCAAAGAAATACTCCATTATTGGTGAGGTCAGAGGCCGGGGCGCTATGCAAGCGATTGAGTTAATTAAACCTGGCAGTAATGAGCCAAACTCAGATGCTCAATTAGCAATTATTAAGTACTGCATTAGTAAGGGAGTATTAATTCTCTCAGCTGGAACATATGCAAATGTAATTAGATTGCTGCCGCCACTAATTATTGATGAAGATCTGCTAAAAGATGGTCTTTCAGTATTAGATGAAGCAATAGCTTCTGTTAAAAATTAATCTCTATCTAATAAATTTCGGGTTGAAGAGTATTTACCGCCCGTTTTTTTAAGCGCAATCGCACTTAAAGCCTCTAGCACAACCCGATTAGCCAAGATTGCTGTGATATCACTGCTGTCATAAGCAGGTGCAACTTCAACTACATCAATGCCAACAATTGGTAGTTCTAAACAAATTCTTCGCACCGCTTCAAGTAATTCTCTACTCGTCATACCACCAGGCTCTGGTGTACCGGTGCCTGGAGCCATTCCAGGATCAACCACATCAATATCAACAGATAAAAATACGCCATCACAGCCATCGGTAAGAATTGCAAATGATTCATCTAAAACAGCTTTCATGCCGCGATGATGGATCTCTGTCATTTCATAAGACTTCATTCCTTTACTAGCCATCCACTTTAAAGTGGCATCATCTGGCCAATAACCACGAAGTCCTAATTGTAAAAAGCGATCACCACGAACTGATCCTGATTCAATTAATCTACGCATTGGTGTGCCATGTCCAATAAGTGCGCCAAATTGATCCTCACCAGTATCAGCATGAGCATCAAAATGAATCATTGAAACTTTGCCTTTACCTAAATGATTAGCAATACCAGTTACGTCAGCGGATGCAATTGAGTGATCTCCACCTAATACAACCGCAATAGCGCCAGCTTTTGAAATCTTTTCAGTTGCTATCTCTAATACTTTTAATGAGCTAACTAAATCTCCACCTGGCATCAAAAGATCACCAGCATCAAATATTTTTAGTTTTTGTAGTGGATCAATCCGCATTGCAAGGTGTGGACGCGATGCATCATGAGGAAGATAATCACCCATTCGAATTGCTTGTGGCCCCATTTTTGCACCTGATCGGTGAGAAGTTCCGCTATCTATTGGCGCGCCAACAATTACAACATCTGCTCCCTTATAACTATCTGGCTTATCTAAATCACATCTTGGAATACCAAGGAATGTGAAATCAGGGCCATACATATTGCCGATATTTGTCATAAGTGAAGTATATATCTCCTTTTTTCATCAAAAGAAAGCTATAAGAAAAAGATGAAAAAACCCCTATGAGTAGTAATATTACAAACTTGGTAGTTCCTATTCGTAAGCCTAGGGGTTAAATGAAAATACTTGATTGGCTAGCTAATCTGATTTTCGGTAAAAGAATCGAACTCTACGATGCTGAAACTAATAGGCCTGTTCATAAAATAAGAATTAGAAGACGAAATATGAATGAAAATGATCCGTATGGGTTAGATGGTTAAATAAGTAATCTTTTTATACCTTCTTGCGTTGCCGGCTAACTACTTGGCCAACTATTACAATTATTAAAGCGATGAAAAACATCGCACTACCAATCACATTTGCTTGGGCCGGTATTCCTCTAGCAGCTGAGACATAAACAAACTTTGGAAAGGTTGAAACCACACCTGAGTTAAAGTTAGTAATAATAAAATCATCAAAAGATAAAGAGAATGCCAATAGCGCAGCTCCAGCAATTCCAGGCATAACTAATGGCAAAGTCACATATCTAAAGGTTTCTCGCTCATTTGCGTATAAATCCATCGCAGCTTGCTCAAGTTTTGGATCAAGGGATGCAATTCGTGCTTTAACGGTAACAACAACAAATGAGATACAAAACATCACATGTGCAATCACAATTGTCCAAAATCCTGGATTAATTCTCAAATTCAAAAACATAGCGAGAAGTGATGCTCCAAGTACAACCTCGGGAGTGGCCATAGGCAGGAATATTAAAAGATTAGTTGTAGAGCGCCCTTTAAATTTATGCCGGCCTATTGCAAAGGCAATCATCGTTCCTAAAATAGTTGCTAATACTGTAGACAGCACACCAATCTTTAATGAATTAGCTACTGACTCACAAACTTGCGGAGCACCACAAGGATTTTTCCAATTATCTAAGGTAAATCCCTGCCAAACTAAATTACTTTTTCCAGCATTATTAAATGAAAATGCAAAGGTATAGGCAACTGGAATAAATAAGTAAATAAATGCAAGGCCTGCATAAATTCTAATCAAATTTCTTGAAAACCACCTTGAAGTGCGATGGCGAAGTGATGGCATTGGCGCAGATGTCATTGTCATACCAATTCATCCGTTCCAGATTTTCGTATATAAAGTGTTACTAAAATTAAAATAGTCGCCATTAATGTGAAAGAAAGAGCAGCTGCAGTTGGGTAATCTACGACTGCAAAAAAACGAGACTCAATCACATTTCCAATCATCTTTGTGCTTGGGTTACCAAGAATTGCTGCGTTTACATAATCACCAGCTGCTGGAATAAATGTTAGAAGCGTGCCAGCAACGACGCCTGGCATTGATAATGGCAAGGTAACTTTTCTAAATGTAGTAAATCCATCTGAATATAGATCCCCAGCTGCTTCAAGTGTGCGCGGATCAATCCTCTCAAGGCTTGCATATAAAGGTAATGTCATGAATGGTAGAAAGTTATAGGCAAGACCAATCACAACCGCTGCTGAGGTGTTATTTATTCGAAATAGTTCATCGACAAATGGCAAAATTTTAATTGCTGAAACTACTGGACCTGAGTCAGATAAAATTTGAGTCCAAGCAATAGTTCTTAGTAAAAATGAAGTGAAGAAAGGTGCAATCACAAGCACTAATAAAATATTGCGGTATTTGCCAGATTTAAAGGCAATTGTGTATGCAAGTGGATAAGCAATTGCTAACGCCAATATTGTGGCAAAAGCTGCATAGACAAAGGATCTTAAATACTGATCCTTATTTGTCATAAATGCATCTATATAGTTTGCAAAACGAAGCTCTTGAACATAGGTACCGATCTGAGCACCCTCAGGGCGAACCATGGTGGAAGTACTTGCCAAAGAAAATATCGGAATTATAAAAAAGGTAACTAACCAAATTAATCCGGGAGCTAAAAGTAAGTATGGAGTAAGTGAGCGTGCTTTAAGGTTGGCCTTAGCTTGTGATCCCTTACTTCCTACTGCATGCAGAAATGCCATCTACTACTCGTCATCATCAAGATCAGCGCCAGCATTTATATCACCAGCACCATCTAATGCAAATGTATGTTCTGGATCCCACTCAAGTGAGACCGTATCGCCAACTCTAAGATCATGTAATCCTTCATCATTTTGCTCAAAAACTACAAGATCTAAATCCCATGGTGATTTAACTAAATACTGAGTTGAAGTTCCAACAAATGAACGATCAATTACAACACAATTTTTAATTGAATTAACTCCAGTATCGTCAAGCCTTAATTTTTCAGGTCGCACACCAAGAAAGACTGAATCATTTGTGGTGGCAACTCTTGAAAGTGGTACCTCAAAGGTTAATCCCTTTGCCGTAACTGTTGCCTTATCTGCAGATCTTGAAGTGATCTTTCCTTTAATCAAATTGCATTGGCCTAAAAAGTTAGCAACGAATGCAGTCTTTGGCGCCTCATAAAGATCAGTCGCACTACCCATCTGTTCAATTTTTCCTTGATTCATTACCGCAATAGTGTCAGCCATCGTCATTGCTTCTTCTTGATCATGAGTAACATGAATAAATGTAATTCCAACCTCAGTTTGGATACGTTTTAACTCTATCTGCATTTGCCTACGCAGCTTTAAATCAAGTGCGCCCAATGGCTCATCAAGAAGTAAAACTTCAGGCCGATTTACAATTGCTCTAGCAACGGCAATTCTTTGTTGCTGTCCACCTGATAATTGATTTGGCTTGCGCTCAGATAGGTGGCCCATCTCAACTAGATTTAAAGCATTTTCGACCTCAGTTTTAATATCTTTAATACCCCGCCTGCGCAAACCAAAGGCAATATTTTCAAAGATTGTTAAGTGAGGAAAGAGTGCATAGTTCTGGAAAACTGTATTCACATTTCGTCGATAAGGTTTTTGAGTAGTGATGTCAGTATTTCCAATTGAAATTGTTCCTGCTGATGGCTCTTCTAAGCCTGCAATCATTCTAAGTGTTGTAGTTTTTCCGCAACCAGATGGTCCAAGGAGAGCGAAAAATGAACCATCTGGAACAACTAATGAGAGATCATCAACAGCACAAAAATCTCCATAGTGTTTGGAAATACGATCTAACTTTAAATCACCAGTATCTTGCGAAACTTTACTGTTCGCCATAACTAGATACTTATCGTTCCTTAATTTCCGATAGCTTCGTCAAAAGCTGTCTGGAATTTAGTGCTCTCATCGGATGAGAGTGATCTAAAGACTTTAACCTTTGCCAGAGTTGCCGCATCTGGGAATATAAATGGGCTCTCTGCAAGTTTAGGATCGATTTTTTCCAACTCAGGTTGCGCTGCCTCTACTGGGCAGATGTAATTTACATAAGCTGCAACCTCAGCGGCTACTGCAGGCTCGTAGTAATAGTTCATTAATTTTTCAGCATTTTTCTTATGGGTTGAAGTTGATGGAATCAACATGTTATCGCTCCATAATGTGCCACCGGACTCAGGAATAGCAAAATCAAACTTGCCATCTGATTCAGATTTAAGAATAAATATGTCACCAGACCAGCCAATTACTGCGTTAGCATCTCCGCGCTTTAGATCCTCAGAGTATGAGTTACCTTTTACTTGGCGAATAAATCCATCAGCAATCTTTCCCTTAAAGAAATCAATTGCATTCATAAATTGATCCTCAGTGAAGTTAGAGGATGGATCCACGCCTTGGTAGAGCATGATCACACCAATTGTGTCGCGAAGCTCAGAGAGCACAACAACTTTTCCTTTATTTGCTGGTGCAAATAAATCTTCCATTGTTCGAACACCCTTAGGAAGTTTTTGGGTATTCCATCCAAAACCTGCAAAACCTGACTGCCAGGTGAGTGAATATTGGCGACCTTTGTCATAACCAACATCAGCTAGAACTGCTCGGATATTTGATTTGTTTGGCACATTAGCAGGATCAAGTTTTTGTGCATAACCTTGTTCGATAAATCTTGCTGCCATCCAATCAGTTGGTGAAACTATGTCATATCCAATATCTGAACCAATTGATAATTGACCCTGCACTTTGCCATAAAAAGTATTGTTATCATCAATTGCTTCTTCATAAGTAACCTTTAATCCACTTTGCTTTTCAAATGCAGCAAGAGTTGGATAAATCTTTGTATCCTCATCAAAATCTAAATAAAGTGGCCAATTTGCCCAGCGAACAATTTTTTCACTATCACTAACATCAACAATTGCTTTCGCTCCAGTCGATGAACCAGTTCCACAAGCAGCTAATATTCCGGCTGCAGATACTGCTCCAACACCAGCAAATAAAGAACGGCGTGATAGCTGGGCGCGAATTATTGCGCGAGCTTCAGGAGATATTGAGTTTATGTCTTTCTTCATTTTCTCTCTCTTTTCTTTTTTGGCTAAGGAGTTGGCGGAAAGGTTGTGGGGAAATCTATCAGGCGTTTAGGTTAGTCATGACGTGTTTGATGCGGGTGTATTCCTCAAATCCATAGGAAGATAAATCTTTTCCTGTGCCTGAGTGCTTAAATCCACCGTGTGGCATCTCAGCCACCATAGGAATATGGGTGTTAATCCAGACGCAACCAAAGTCAAAGGCTTTGGCCATTCTCATTGCCCGGCCATGATCCTTAGTCCAAACACTTGAAGCTAGCCCATACTTAACGCCATTTGCATACTTAACAGCTTGAGCCTCATCGCTAAATTTTTGTACCGTAATAACTGGCGCAAATATTTCACTTTGAATCATCTCATCATCTTGTTTTAGATCTGCAACCACAGTTGGGTTCCAGAAGTAACCAGGGCGCTTAATGGCAGTACCACCAGCTGTGACTCTGGCATGAGCCGGCACTCGATCTAAAAAGCCTTGCACTCTAGCTAATTGATTAGCATTATTTACTGGCCCAACTAATACATCCTCATTTGGCATGCCAACTTTAATTACGTTTTTTGCCTGCTCAGAAAGTAGTGCTACTACATCATCATAAGCACTTGCTTCCACAATTACTCGAGTAGCTGCGGTGCAATCTTGACCAGCATTAAAGTAGCCAGCAACTGCAATCCATTCACAAGCTGCTTCTAAATTAGCATCATCAAATATTACAACTGGTGCTTTACCGCCTAGCTCTAAATGTAATTTCTTTAAATCTTTTGCAGCACTTCCTGCTACTTCCATACCAGCACGAACTGAACCAGTAATTGAAACCATCTGTGGAATTTCATGCTCAACTAATGCCCGACCAGTATCTCGATCTCCTATTACAACATTTATTACACCCTCAGGAAGAAACTCCTGCATTAACTCCGCCATCCAAAGTGTTGAAACTGGAGTTGTATCACTTGGCTTTAGAACTACCGTGTTACCTGCAGCAATCGCTGGTGCCCACTTCCATACCGCCATCATCATTGGGTAATTCCATGGTGTTACCTGCGCACAAACTCCAATTGGTTCGCGGCGAATAAATGATGTGTGTCCCTTAAAGTATTCCGCAGCAGATTTTCCTTCTAAATTTCTAGCTGCCCCTGCAAAAAATCTAATTTGATCAAGCATTGGGCCAATCTCTTCTGCCCTAGTTACTGCAATTGGTTTACCAGTATTTTCTGATTCAATCCCAATTAACTCTTCACTTCTGGCTTCAATTGCATCTGCAATTTTATTAATCGCTTTTTGACGCTCACCTGGTGTTGACTCTTTCCAAACTTCAAAAGCATTAGCTGCTGACTTCATTGCCTTATCAACATCAGATGCGTTTGAGACTGGAGCTTTAGCAAATACCTCACCAGTTGCTGGATTAATTAAATCTTGAACCTTATCTGAGGTGGCACTTACCTTCTTGCCATTAATAAAATTTTGCAGAGTCTTCAATTATTTACTCCTAAGATGTGGAAACTGAAATGTAGTGGAAGTCTAGTTAGCACCGCAGCGGTTATCAATACTTTAATCACTAATCTAGGAGTTGTTATCAATCTGTGATGCAGCAAGTTGTCCACATGCACCATCTATCTCTCGACCCCTGGTATCTCGCACCGTCACCGGCACGCCATAGCCTTCTAAAATCTCAACAAAGGCTGCCTCATCCTCAGCTCTAGATGCTGTCCACTTAGAACCTGGGGTTGGATTTAATGGAATTAAGTTAACATGCGCATTTTTATTCTTAAGCATTCTGCCCAGTAAATCTGCTCGCCATGCTTGATCATTAATATCTCTAATTAATGCATACTCAATTGAGTAGCGCCTGCCGGTCTTGGCTTCATACTTATCAGCAGCAGCTAATACCTCTTTCACTTTCCACCTTGAGTTAACAGGAACTAGGCTGTCACGTAACTCATCATCTGGTGTGTGAAGTGAAATAGCTAGTGTCACTGGAAGATCTTCTGCAATTAACTTTTCAATTCCGCTAACTAAACCAACAGTTGAAAGTGTTACAGATCTAGCGCCAATTCCTAAACCATCTGGTTGTGGATTGGTAATATTTCTAATACTTTGCATTACTGATTTGTAATTAGCCATCGGCTCACCCATACCCATAAAAACAACATTAGATAACCGAGTTGGCCCACCTGGCATCTCACCTAAATCACAAGCCTTTGCTGCCATTACAACTTGAGCAGTAATTTCAGCAGCAGTTAAATTTCTAGTAAGTCCTGCCTGCCCAGTTGCGCAAAATGGACACTGCATTCCACATCCTGCTTGTGATGATATGCAAACAGTTGTGCGATCGGTATAACGCATTAAAACTGATTCAACTAAAACTCCATCGTGCAGGCGCCAAAGATCTTTTCTAGTCTTGCCACCATCGCAAGTAACTGAGCGAACTAATGTTAATAATTTTGGTAAAAATGCATCGGTAAGGGGTGCTCTAAGCTCTTTAGGAATATCGGTAAATGATTCCATATCATCACTGTGATGAGTAAAGAAATGCACAGCTAATTGATTAGCTCTAAATGCTGGTAATCCCAACTCTTCAGCGCGGGCTTTGCGCTCTGCCACAGTTAAATCAGCTAGATGTATCGGGCTCTTCTTTTTAACAGCTGGTGCGTCAAATATTAATTCAGCCATCTATAAATACCGAGCAATGAGTTCTAATGCAAACCAAACAGCCGGGGCAGTAAAAAGTGCTGAATCTAATCGGTCCATAATGCCGCCATGGCCTGGTAATAAATTAGACATATCTTTAATAGCTAAATCTCGCTTAATGGCTGATTCAATTAAATCACCACAGGTAGCAGTAACTACAGTCATTAAACCAATAGCAGCCCCAACTACCCAGGTAGTTTCAAAGAGTGAGTGGAAAATGAATGCTCCCCCAATTATGGCAGCAATAGCCCCACCAATTAATCCTTCCCAACTTTTCTTAGGACTAATACTTGGCGCAATCTTATGCTTACCAATTAAAACTCCAACAAAATATGCAAAGGTGTCATTACAAGCGATTAATGCAACGAGAGCAAAAATTCGCTTTGCACCATCAGGGTGATTTGCTAGCAGTAAAATAAAGCCGCCTAGTAGGGATAGATAAAAGATAATAAAGACTGCAGATGTTGATCTTTTAATAAAATCTTTTTGGCTAATTAAAAGTAATGCAAACATCAAAATTGGAATAGTAAGGCCAGCTGATACCGCAAGGCCTTGGGTATTTCCATTCCATGTGGCAACAAGTAGAACAGTGGCTGCAGTCATTAAAACATAATCTGGTAATTCAATGCCGCCAGTTCGATAAGCATGAGCGATCTCACGCACACCAAGCATTATTACTACCCAGATTAGAGCAAAAAATAAAAGCGGTTCAGTGTTTATTGAACCAAAGATAAGTGCTAATAAAAATAGTGAAACTAAAATAGATGGAAGTAATTTGCGACCTGCGCGTTTGTTAATCGCATCATTTATTGCGTGCAGGTCAGCCATCATTAAACCTCTAGTAACTCGGCTTCTTTGTGTTTAAGCAAATCATCAATCTTTGAAGTGTGATCGCCAGTAATTTTTTCAAGCTCTTTTTCAGCCCTAGCTAAATCATCCTTACCAACTTTGCCATCTTTTTCTAGTTTTTCCATCGCCTCTTTAGCTGCCCGGCGAATAGCCCGGATCGCAACCTTAGAATCTTCAGCTTTACTCTTTGCAATCTTAATAAACTCTTTGCGTCGCTCCTCAGTTAATTGTGGAAAGTTAACTCGAATTACTGTGCCATCTGAGCCAGGATTTACACCAAGATCTGAATCTCTAATTGCTTTTTCAATCGCAGCCATAGCGCCTTTGTCATATGGAGTAACTAATGCAAGACGTGCTTCTGGAACCTGAACAGTTGCAAGTTGTGAAAGCGGGGTACCAGTTCCGTAGTAATCCACCATTAATTTGGCAAACATTGATGGCTGCGCCCGGCCTGTTCTAATTGCAGCAAAATCCTCTTTGGCAACATCAATTGCCTTATTCATCTTTACATTGCACTCAGAAAGTGAGGTAGTTAGATCTGCCATCGCCTGCTCCTTTAATTAATACAACTCTACTGTTGATTTACTATCTTATGAAACCAGCGTGCCAACACTCTCGCCCGTTACCGCCCGCTTAATGTTACCTTTATTTTTTAGGTCAAAGATAACAATTGGCAATTTATTCTCACGGCACAGGGAAAAAGCTGCTGCATCTGCAACTGCTAAGGATTTACTTAAAACCTCATCATAGGAAACAGTCTCATATTTTTTAGCAGATTTATCTTTACGTGGATCAGCATCATAAACTCCATCAACACCACTTTTTGCAAGTAGTAGTGCTTCTACCCCAATCTCAAGTGCGCGTTGGGCAGCAACTGTGTCGGTAGTAAAAAATGGCATACCAGCGCCTGCTCCAAAAATTACAACTCTTCCCTTTTCTAAATGTCTAATGGCTCGACGTGGCACATATGGTTCTGCCACCTGTCCCATTGTGATTGCAGTTTGTACTCTAGTTTCAATTCCTTCTTTTTCTAAAAAGTCTTGAAGTGCTAAGCAATTCATTACCGTGCCAAGCATTCCCATGTAATCAGCTCTTGCCCGATCCATGCCACGTTGTTGTAGCTCTGCGCCTCTAAAGTAATTTCCACCACCAACAACAACTGCAATTTCTGTTCCGCCTCTAACCACATCTGCAATTTGATTGGCTATATCGTGGACTACATCAGGATCAACACCGATGCCTTTTTCGCCACCAAAGACTTCACCAGATAATTTAAGGAGCACTCTCTTATAACCTTTACGTGGCATGAGCGCTCCTTTAATTAATTTGTATGGAAAGTTTACTGACCTACGCGGAATCTATTAAAGGCAGACACGGCTGTCTTTGCCTCATCAAGGATTTGTTGAACAGTTTTCTTTGCATCCTTAGCAAAAGCCTGCTCAAGAAGTGATACCTCTTTCACAAACCCAGTTACGCGACCCTCAACAATCTTTGCAATTGAGGCTTCAGGCTTTCCTTCGCTGCGAGCACTCTCCTCTGCCAATCTTCTCTCCTTGGCAATCTCATCAGCTGGAACCTGATCACGGCTAACAAATAATGGCGCAAAGGCAGCAATGTGTTGAGCGATATCTTTGCCAACAATTTCAGCTGCATTTTTTAACTGAACTAAAACACCAACCTGTGGTGGAAGGTCCGGAGATGTTTTGTGTAGGTAAAGAGATACTGGTGAACCAGTTAGAACTGAGATTCGCTTAACCTCAATCTTCTCACCCAACATAGCATTTCCCTCATCAACTACTTCCTGCACAGTTTTACCTGAAGCAAGTTTTGAAGGTAGAAACTTATCTAGGTCACCGATTTTAGATGTCGCAAGGTGATTTAAAAGTTCATCAGCTAAAGCTTGAAACTTCTCACCCTTTGCCACGAAATCAGTTTCACAATTTAGTTCAAGCATTACTCCAAGATCACCTTCAGCTTTTGCAGTAACTAAACCGTTTGAGGTTGCCCGTCCTTCGCGCTTGGTAACACCTTTTTGTCCCTTAACGCGAATGATCTCAACCGCTTTTTGATAATCACCGCCGGCTTCATCAAGTGCTTTTTTGCAATCAAGCATTCCGGCAGCGGTCTGCTCTCTTAGTTTTTTAACATCCTCTGCTGTGTATGCCAATTAAGCACCAGCAGTCTCTGTTGGCTCTTTAATTAAATCTTTTTCCCAATCAGCAAGTGGTTGTTCAGCAGTTTTTTCTGCTGCAGCAGCTGCTTCAGCAGCAGCCTTATCAGCAATCTTTGCTGCTTGTGCTGATCTAACCTGTAATCCGGCAACAATTGCATCAGTCATTACCCGAGTTAAAAGAGCAATTGAGCGAATCGCATCATCGTTACCAGGAATCTTGTAATCAACCTCATCTGGATCACAGTTGGTATCTAAGATTGCAATAACTGGAATGCCAAGCTTTTTAGCTTCAGCAACAGCTAGGTGCTCTTTCTTAGTATCAATAACCCAAATAGCTGCAGGCAGCTTTGTCATATTACGAATTCCATCAAGGTTCTTATTTAACTTCTCTCGCTCACGGCGAAGAACAAGTAATTCTTTCTTTGTTAAAAGTTGATCGTTAGCGGTCTCAAGAGCCTCAAGCTCTTTAAGCCGTAGTACGCGCTTATAAACTGTTGGGAAATTGGTAAGCATTCCGCCTAACCATCTCTCTGTTACATAAGGCATACCAACTCGGGCAGATTGCTCTTTAATTGGCTCATGTGCTTGCTTTTTAGTACCAACGAAAAGTACATGTCCACCTTTTGCAACTGCATCTTTAATAAACTCATAAGCGCTATCAATAAGGGCTAATGATTGTTGGATATCGATGATGTAGATGCCATTGCGCTCAGTAAAGATATAGCGCTTCATCTTTGGATTCCATCGACGAGTTTGGTGACCAAAATGCACACCACTGTCGAGAAGTTCTCGCATTGTTACAACTGCCATAACGGCACACTCCTTTTCGCTCATTTTTTACTAGTAACTTCTAGTAAGAATGAGCACTCGGTTTGTGATCTAGCAACTTGCTAGATCCCTAGCATCTAGAACCGAGTAGTTATTTCTAACTACACCGAACAGGTCCGTAAGTTATTAATTAGTAATTAATTAATCACTTTAAGATGCGTGAAGTCACAGAACTTTCATTCCGTGCTGAGGTGAATCCTACCTGAACTTTTATGACCGAATTTCCACACCCTTATCGGGTTTATATGCGGGGAATTGAATAAATCAACCAATATTGGCCAGTGAAATACACCTATCTTCTTACCAGCCTAGTTATTGGGGTAATGGTTGGTATTTCAATTGGAAATTATCAAAATATAAATTGTGAAAATACTAGTAACTCATACTGCTCACCACTTGATACCTCAAACACCCGCCGAAGCTTTTAACTCTGCGGCTAGTAACTTTGCCAGGTATGGCTTTATCTGCCACTGACTTAGCATCTGCTGATATCTATCTTTATCAATATCAGAGGAGATTTGATTAGTTTTAACCGCTCTAATTAAAATATTACGAGCGGTGTGCTCTCCCCCAATGAATTCAACAATATCCACCCGATAGCCAAGTAATTTTAAGATTTGCGCTCTGAGTGAATCAGTTATTAAATCCACTAACCGCTCTTTAACTAGTCCATTTTTTGTTAACAAGGCCCATGGCTCAGGTGCTTCCTTAATCTGAGTTTGCAGCTCATGCATACAACACGGCGCTGCCATAATAACTTGAGCATTATTTTTAACTGCCCAATAAATCGCATCATCCGTTGCAGTATCACATGCGTGGAGCGCGATAGCGATATCAACTACTTGATTAGGGGTATCAGAAATTTTGGCGGCAATAAACTTGGCCTCTACTTTTAGTTTCAGGGCTACTTTTTCATTATGCTCTTTTGATTCATCTCGCTCATCAACACCAAGAATCGAAACTTTTTTATACTTATCTTTTAAAAATTCACCTACTGCAAAGGTTAAATATGCGTGCCCGCAACCAAGATCAACAACAGAAATCTCATCTTGTTTTAATAGCTCAGCGTCTAATGTTTGGCTGATTAATCTTAAAAACTCATCAACCTGCTTATATTTATCCATCTTGCTAGGTTTAATTCGCCCTAAAAGATCTGACATATCCAGAGCCTTAAATACTTGATTGCTCTCAGCTAGCATTCGCTGCTTCTGGCGATCATGAGAGAGATCTCTACTTAAATTCACTTTACTTACTGAAACTAGCGCCTCATCTTTTTTTGAGATTCGCACCTGATATGACTCAGTTTGAGTATCAACTACTAAGTTGGCATATCCGCTGCTAAATAATTGAGTAAAATTAAAATCTATCTCCACATTTTTAGTTATATCTTTCTTGCCATCACTTGAAATAATTTGCCATTTAAGCTCTTCTTTAATTAATACTGGCTTAATATCAATTCGCTCAAACTCTGTTTGCATATTACGCCGCCGCCCAGAAAGGACTGCTCTAACAAAGTTCTCAGATTTAATCCTTTGATCTAATTGGGCAACAGCATTATCTAGTTCAATCTTCATTTACTAATTACGCCCTTGGGTGTGCTTGTTTATAAGCTGATTGCAAACGCTCAGGTGAAACATGTGTGTAGATCTGAGTTGTAGCTAAAGAGGCGTGACCTAATATTTCTTGAACAGTTCTTAAATCTGCGCCACCTTCTAGTAAATGTGTAGCGGCGCTATGGCGAAGTCCATGTGGTCCCATAGAGGCGCCAACTGCCTTCATTGCTTCATAAACAACTTCACGAACAGTTCGCTGATCAATTCTTTTCCCACGTGATCCTAAGAAGAGGGCATCTTGAGATGATTGATTAGCAAATTCACTTCTGCCTTTATTTAGATAATTATCAATAGCAGCCATTGCAGGCATGCCAACTGGCACAACTCTTTGTTTATCACCTTTGCCAATAACATTTAAGGTATTTCTTGATCTATCAACATCGCCAAGATTTAAGCCACATAATTCTGAAACTCGAATGCCAGAGCCATATAAGACCTCAACTAAAGCTAAGTCTCTAATATTTAAAGCACTTGGTTCCTCCACCGACTTAACTTCAAGTGCTTTAAGAACTGTGATGGCCTCTTCAACATTTAAAACCTCAGGTAATACTTTATGTGGTTTTGGTACGGCAAGATTTGCGCCCAAATCTGAATTCAGCCAACCATTTGCTGCTGCCCAATTAGTAAATGCTCTTATTGAAACAATTCGTCTAGTTAAAGTTGATCTTGCAACACCAGTGCTTTGAAGATTAGCAAGCCATGACCTGATATGTTCAATTTCTAATTGATTAAACTCAACAATTCCTAGTTTGCTCATATGTTTTAAAAATGACTCTAAGTCTGTGACATAACCTCTAATTGAGTTATCAGATAAATTTCGCACCATCGCCAAGTGCTCTTCATACTGGGTGATAAGTGCAGCGGACATGATCAGCAGATTACTCGGGTTTGCGCCCCTGCCTTAGTAAGCCATAGGTAACCGCGTCATCTAATGCCATTGCTGAGGCTGCAATTACGTTCTCATGAACGCCAACTGTGCTCCATTCACCATTTCCATCACTAGTCTCAACTAATACTCGAGTTACAGCGCCGGTGCCAAGGCGTCCTTCTAAAATACGTACTTTGTAATCAGTTAACTCAAGTTTTGAAAGCTCTGGATAAAACTTCTCAAGACCTTTTCTAAGTGCGTTATCAATTGCATTCACTGGGCCATTTCCAACACCTTGGGCTGAAATCACTTCACCTTTAGCACTTATTTTTACAGTTGCTTTTGAAGTCACATTACCTGATTCATCTTGGTGAACAGTTGTTTGCCAATCTTCAATGGTGAAAAAGCTTGGCCGCTTTCCCAAAACCTCAGTGCGAAGTAGTAATTCAAATGAAGCATCTGCTGCTTCAAAGGTGAAGCCTTTGCCCTCAAGATCTTTAACCTTCTCAACTACTCTACTTATTAAATCTTTATCTCCACCTAAATCAATACCAAGCTCAACAGACTTAAGTTCGATTGAGGCTCGACCTGCCATTTCAGAAACTAACATTCGCATGTCATTTCCTACAGACTCAGGTGTTTCATGTTGATACATCATTGGATCTACCTTAATTGCAGAGGCATGAAGTCCTGCTTTATGAGCAAATGCGGATGTGCCAACATATGGTTGGCGCGCACTTGGCGCAACATTTGTAATCTCAGCAACAGCATGAGAAATACGAAAAGCTTCTTGTAATTTGCCGGCAGGTAATACTGTTTTATCTTTTTTTAACTCAAGATTTGCAATTATGTTCACTAAATCAGCATTACCAGTTCGCTCACCATAACCATTTAATGTTCCCTGCACATGAGTAACTCCGGCAGCAATAGCAGCTAGCGAGTTAGCAACGGCGCAGCCTGTGTCATTATGGCAATGAATACCAAGGCGGGCCTTTGATGCGGTTAAAACCTCATTAACAATATTTGATAACTCATCTGGCAGCATGCCACCATTTGTGTCACACAGCGCTACAACATCAGCGCCTGACTCTGCAGCAACTCTAACTACTTCAAGTGCGTAGGCCTTATTTGAAAGGTATCCATCAAAGAAATGCTCTGCATCTAAAAATACTCGCTGCCCACTTGCTTTTAAAAACTTAATTGAATCAGCGATCATTGCAAGGTTTTCATCTAAGTGCGTTTTAAGTGCTAGATCCACATGTCGATCATGACTCTTTGCTACCAGTGTTACTACTGGTGCTTTTGAATCAACTAACGCACGAAGTAATAAGTCATCTGCGGCTTTAACACCTGCACGCCTTGTAGCACCAAATGCCACAAATGTTGCATTTTTAAGTTTTAATTCTGTTTGGGCTAATTTAAAAAACTCAGTATCTTTTGGATTTGCGCCAGGCCAACCACCTTCAATAAATCCAACACCTAGATCATCTAAATGCTTAGCAATAGTTAACTTATCGTGGACAGAAAGATTTAATCCCTCTTGCTGGGCGCCATCACGAAGTGTGGTGTCATAGATATGAAATGAATCATTAATTGGCATTAGATAACCCGTTTATTCCAGCCATGCTTATCAGGGGTGCTGCCATGTTGAATTCCAAGTAGACCAGCACGGATCTGATTTGTAATCGGTCCAGGCTTTCCATCACCAGTTTGCCAGGTGCCATGAATACTTTTAGCAGCTCCAACAGCTGAAACAACTGCGGCAGTTCCACAAGCAAATATCTCAGTTATTTCACCGGATTTAACACCATCTCGCCAATCATCAATTGAAATCATTGTTTCCTCGGTTTTAAACCCAAGGTCATTTGCTAAAGTTAAAATTGAATCGCGAGTAATTCCTGGAAGTAATGTGCCGGTAAGTTTTGGCGTCATTATCTTGGCATCTTTACCACTTCCCTTAATGAAGTAGAGATTCATGCCACCCATTTCCTCTACCCACTTGCGTTCAACTGCATCAATATATGCAACTTGATCACAGCCTTCTTTGGCAGCTTGTTTTTGCGCAAGAAGTGAAGCTGCGTAATTTCCACCGCACTTTGCTTCACCGGTTCCACCAAGTGCTGCTCTTACATACTCTGTTGAAATCCAAACTGTTACAGCTTTATCTGCATTAAAGTAAGCAGCAGCTGGGGTTGCAATTAATACATAAGTTGCATGATTTGATGGCCTAACACCTAGTCCAACTTCAGTTGCAATCATAAATGGGCGTAAATATAAAGATTCACCAATCTTTTTTGGTACCCAATCTTTATCAGCTTTAACTAATGCCTCAACAGTTTGTACAAAGAAATCAACTGGCATTTCAGGAAGTGCGATACGGGCAGCAGACTTTGCAAATCTTTTTGCATTTGCCTCTGGTCTAAATAGTGAAACTCCACCATCTGGTTGAACATATGCTTTCATTCCTTCAAATATTTCTTGGCCATAATGAAAAACCATGGTGGCAGGATCAAGAGTTAATGGACCATATGCTTGTAACTTTGCATCTGACCAGCCAGTCTCTTCATTCCACTGCGCAATAACCATGTTATCGGTGTAGTACTTACCAAAACCTGGTTCTAAAACTTTCTTATTACGCTCATCTGCAGCGACTGGATTTGAACTTGGGTTACTAATTATTTTCATGCCACACCCGCTACTAAAGCTTGACCGATCTCTGTTGTTGAACGTTTTTTATCACCGCGGCTTGCAAGATCTCTAGCAACAGCTGACTCAACATCATTGGCAGCTTTAACCTCACCTAAATGATTTAGCATCATAGAAATTGATAATACCGTTGCAGTTGGATCAGCCAAATTTTTTCCAGCAATATCAGGTGCGCTGCCGTGTACTGGCTCAAACATTGATGGAAAAGCCCCAGTTGGATTTATATTTCCACTGGCAGCAAGCCCAATACCACCACAGATTGCAGCTGCAATATCAGTGATTATGTCGCCAAATAAATTATCAGTAACTACTACATCAAATCGCTCAGGGTTAGTCACAAAAAACATTGAAGCAGCATCAACATGTAAGTAGTCGGTAGTAACTTGTGGAAAATCCTTAGCAACCTCACTAAATACTCGAGTCCAAAGTCCTCCTGCACGAGTTAGCACATTATTTTTGTGCACCAAAGTTAGTTTTTTTCGTGGGCGTAATTGAGCGCGATTAAATGCATCTCGGATAACTCGCTCAATACCTTTATAGGTATTAATTGATTCCTCAATTGCAAGCTCTTTCGTTGTACCTTCATCCTTTATCGAGCCAGCACCAACATATAAACCTTCAGTTCCCTCTCTGACTACAACAAAATCTATTCCTTTATTGTTAGTAATTGGTGAGGTAACTCCTGGAAATAATTTCGCAGGGCGCAGATTTATGTAATGTTCAAATGCAAACCTTAATTTAAGTAATAATCCACGCTCTAGTACTCCACTTGGCACAGTTGGATCACCAACTGCTCCAAGTAAAATAACATCAGATTTTGCAATCTCTGCCATAACTGAATCTGGCAAAGTTTCACCAGTTTTATGCCAATAGGCAGCGCCTAATTCATAATTTGTTTTATTAAAAACTAAATCATATTTTTTGGCAACCGCATCTAAAACCTTAAGTCCCTCACCCACAACCTCAGGCCCAATGCCATCACCGGCAATTACTGCTAAATTAAAATTCTTCATTCGCTCACCAAATTCACAAATCTCACTAGTGATGCACCGGTCTCTTTAGCAATTATCTCAATAACCTCTTTTGGAATTACTGAATCCACAGTTAGTGCCATCAAAGCTTGTCCACCCTCTTGGGTACGACCAACTTGCATATCGGCAATATTTATTTTTAATTTGCCAAGCGCATTTCCAACTACGCCAACAACACCAGGAATATCGGTATAGCGAAGGAATAGTAAATTATTTGTTGGCTTAAGATCTAGATCTAACTTGTCTATTGCCACAATCTTCTGAGTCTGCTTAATTCCCATAAGTGTTCCACTAACAAAAACTTGACTGCCATCAGCACATGCTGCGCGTACTGAAACTAAATTACGGTGATCAGGACTTTCTGGATCCGTCATTACTGCAGAAGTTACGGATCGCTCTGCGGCTAAGTTAGGCGCATTCACATATGTAACATCCTCACAACCCATAGCAATTAATCCACCCTTTAATGCACTAGTTGAAAGAACTGAAACATCTAGAGCAGATATCTCACCTCTTACCTCAACATCTAGTGAAACAATTACGTCACTAGCTAATGCAGTTGCTACTTGAGCTAACTTCTCAACAAGTGGCAGTGCTGGGCGAACAGCTTCATCAATCACACCACCCTTAACATTTACAGCATCTGGTACTAACTCACCAGATAGCGCTTTGCGAACTGAAATTGCAACTGCAATACCAGCCCGCTCTTGTGCTTCATCCGTTGATGCACCTAAGTGCGGAGTTGCAACCACATTATCTAGTGTAAAAAGTGGTGAATCAGTACATGGCTCAGTGGCAAACACATCAAGACCAGCACCAGCAACTTTGCCATTTTTTAATGCTTCATAAAGTGCACTCTCATCTAGTACCCCACCACGCGCAGCATTAATAATTCTTACAGTCGGCTTAACTTTTTTAAGCGCTTCGGTACCAATTAAATTAGCGGTCTCTTTAGTTTTAGGAAGATGAATAGTTATAAAATCGCTGACTTTTAACAACTCATCTAATTCAACTAATTTAACATTTAATTGCGCAGCTTTTGCTGGCTGAAGGTATGGATCATATGCAACTACATCCATTCCAAATGCTTGCATGCGGTGTGCAACTAATTGCCCAATCCGGCCAAAACCAACAACTCCTAGAGTTTTTTCAAATAATTCAGCACCTGTGTATTTAGATCTTGCCCACTTACCACCTCTAAGTGCGGCATGAGCTGGTGAAATAGATCTGGCAGAGGCTAGTAGTAATCCAATTGCAAGCTCTGCAGCGGAGACAATATTTGAAGTTGGTGCATTAACAACCATTACACCAGCAGCCGTAGCCGCTGGAATTTCTACATTATCTAATCCAACACCAGCACGTGCAATTACTTTTAATCCTTTTGCTGCAGATATTGCCTCTGCATCCATCTTGGTAGCAGAACGGATTAATACCGCATCTACTCCTTTAGATAATGCAGCCAATAATTCACTTCGATCAGCGCCATTACAATTGCGCACCTCAAAGTCAGGTCCAAGCGCATCTAAAGTGGCCGGACTTAACTCCTCAGCAATTAACACAACTGGTTTAGCCACGCGCTGCAGTTCCCTCCTTGTAATCATCTTTGTTACCAGATTTAACCCATGACATCATTTTGCGAAGATCACGGCCAACCTGCTCAATTGGGTGAACCTCACCTTTTGCTCTTAGAGCTTTAAATTCTGGAGCGCCAGCATCTTGATCATCAATAAATCGCTTAGCAAATGCACCAGATTGAATATCGGCAAGCACAGCTTTCATATTTTCTTTAACACTTGGATCAATAACTCTAGGACCTGAGATGTAATCGCCATACTCTGCTGTGTCAGATACTGACCAGCGTTGCTTAGCAATTCCACCTTCATACATAAGATCAACAATTAACTTTAACTCATGCAAACACTCAAAGTAGGCAACCTCTGGTTGATATCCTGCTTCAATTAAAGTTTCATAGCCATACATAACTAATTGTGATGCACCGCCACAAAGAACTGATTGCTCACCAAATAAATCTGTTTCACACTCTTCTGTAAAGGTAGTTAAAATTCCACCAGCACGAAGACCACCGATTGCTTTTGCATATGAAAGTGTGATTGGCCAAGCATTTCCAGTTGCATCTTGCTCTACTGCAACAATTACAGGCACACCGCGCCCTGCAGAGTACTCACGACGAACTAAATGTCCTGGTCCCTTTGGTGCAACCATACAAACATCAACTTTTGCAGATGGTTTGATATAGCCAAAGCGAATATTAAATCCATGACCAAAAAATAGCGCTGCACCATCTTTAATGTTTGGCGCGATTGAGTCATTATAAATATGGCGCTGAACGTGATCTGGCGCAAGAAGCATTACAACATCAGCACCCTTAACTGCATCGGCAACTGATGCAACCTTAAGACCCTCAGCTTCAGCCTTAGCTCTTGATTTTGAATCTTTTGCCAAACCAACTACAACATCAACACCACTATCGCGTAGGGATAGAGCGTGTGCATGTCCTTGAGATCCATAGCCAATTACTGCAACCTTTTTAGATTGAATAAGTGCTAGATCTGCATCTTCATCGTGATACATCGTTGCCATGTATTTCTCCTTCTGTTTGTTGGTTAATTAATTTTGGTAATCAGCTGTAGAACTATTTGGGTCTGACTCGTTAGCAGTTCCCATGGTGCTAAGCGTACGGTCTGCCAAGGTGTGATCCCCTCGCTCAAGTGCCACTAAGCCGGATTGAACTAACTCACGAATTCCATGTGGTTTTAATTCTGTAAGCAAAGATTCAATTTCAGAAGACTGACCAACTGCTTCAATAGAGATTGTGCTCTTTGATTCATCAGCAATCACAGCTTTGTACTTATTAACTACTGCTTTAGCAGCAGCCGTGTTCGCCACTTTTACTAATAAAATCTCTCGTTTTAATGAATCAGAATCCTTCATCTCTGAAATTCCAATTACATTTACTAATTTAAATAACTGAGCACTCACCTGATCTAGTGCATGCCCCTCTAAATTTAAAACGATTGTCATCCGTGAAACCTTCGGATTCTCAGTCTGTCCAACTGCAAGAGAATCAATGTTGTAACCACGGCGAGAAAATAAAGAAGCAACTCGTGCAAGTACGCCAGGTGAGTTTTCTACTAAAACTGCCAATGTATGAATAGCCATTACAACTCCTGTGAATCCCAGACAGGCGCCATTGATCTGGCAACGGTAATGTCATCATTTGATGTTCCAGCAGCCACCATTGGCCAAACCATCGCATCACGGTGAACATT
>OFQP01000026.1_pt1 | contig 30425 bp, 26 predicted proteins | sample 1542771 | NCBI WGS metagenome assembly OFQP01 (sample SAMN05442509, study PRJEB24371) | freshwater metagenome | isolation source: Freshwater Lake | place: Canada: Niagara | collected 2012-08-09 | reverse complement strand
TGTGTATAAGAGACAGCTGATCACCTGCGTGCAACCTGGGATCCAAGTACCCAGGCCTTCATTAAGGGGCAGCCAGAACATGGCGTAGAGATGGCGGATGAGCTTGAAAACCGCATTATTGCCTTACACGGCGCTGCAAATATCGCCGCAGTGGTCATTGAACCCATTGCGTGCTCAACAGGCGTTTTAGTGCCCCCTAAAGGATTCTTAAACCGTATTCGTGAGATCTGCGATCGTCATCAACTCTTATTAATCTTTGATGAAGTAATAACGGGATTCGGGCGAACTGGAAACATGTTCGCTTCGACCACCTTTGATGTTGTACCCGACATGATCTTGTTTGCAAAAACTGTAACTAATGGAGCAGCTCCTTTGGGTGGTGTCATCGTAAAACGCTCTATTCATGACGCATTGATGCAAGGCCCCCCGCATTTATCTGAATTAATGCACGGGTATACGTATTCAGGCCACCCCTTGGCCTGCGCCGCTGCTATAGCAATGATTGATGTTATCGAGCAGGAGAATTTGATTGATCAGGTAAATACTTTGTCTCCCTATTTTGAAGAAGCAGTCCATTCTTTGGCTGAGCTTGAGCAGGTTGTCAGCGTTCGTAACTTCGGCTTAGCTGCAGGGATTGAGTTAAGGGCTAAGGATGGCGCTGTTGGGCAGAGGGGATTTCAGGCTCAAGCATTAGCCTTTAAGCATGGGGTCCTAACACGAGCCCCAGGCGATACATTAGTCCTAGCGCCCCCATTTATTACAACGCGATCACAGATCGATCAAATGATTGATGGGTTTAAAAAAGCCATTCAAGAAACAACTTAGTGAGCAATCAATCCGCCATGCCTCAGTAGCGCATCAATTTCAGGCGGTCTCCCCCGAAAGGCGGCAAAAGACTCAGCTGCAGGGCGACTACCACCCACCTCTAAGATCTCAGTGCGATAGCGTACGCCAGTCTCGGCATCTAGAACACTTCCCTTGAGCTTGGCTGCCTCCTCGAATGCAGAATAAACATCAGCCGATAGGACCTCAGCCCATTTATAGCTATAGTAGCCAGCAGCATAGCCACCTGCAAAGATATGACTAAAGGTATTGGGCCAACGCGAGATAGTTGCTTGGGGGATCACATGGAATTGATTATTTATCGTTCGGGCTAGATCAAGGACCGCTTGCCCTTTTGCTGTTGGCGAATCAAATTGAGAGTGCAATCTCCAGTCCGTTAGTGAGAACACCAACTGACGCATGGTGGTTAGACCATTCTGAAAGTTCTTGGCTGCCAACATTTTGTTATAGAGATCACGCGGTAATGGCAAACCAGTATCAACATGTGCGGTCATTTGTTGCAACACCTCCCACTCCCAGCAGAAGTTTTCCATAAACTGACTGGGTAATTCAACAGCATCCCATTCAACCCCATTAATCCCAGAGACTCCTAGAGCCCCAACTTGCGTTAAGAGGTGATGCAGACCGTGCCCACTTTCATGAAAGAGGGTAATTACATCATCGTGTGTAATCGTGGGCTGGAGCAATTTGCCATTCACCTCAACCGGTGCAGCAAAGTTGCAGACGAGATAAGCGACCGGCGCTTGCACCTCACCATTAGGTAAGAGACGACGACCGCGCGCATCATCCATCCAAGCACCACCCCGTTTACCAGAGCGTGCATAGGGATCGAGATAAAAGTAGGCAATGGCTTGATTACTCGTGTTCCTAATCTCAAAGGATTGCACGCTGGGGTGCCAGATTGGCAAAGAAGCTGGCTTAATCGTTACTGAGAACAGAGTCTGAATGACCTTAAACAAGCCATCTAAGACCTTGGGCAAGGGAAAATATTGTTTGAGCTCATTCTCAGAAAAGGAATACCGCTCTTGCTTGAGCCTTTCTGAGACAAAGGCCATATCCCAGGGCTCAATGCCATCGACTAGACCAAGAGTATGAGCAAACGCTTGTAATTCATCCCAATCCTTCTTCGCAAAAGGCTTAGCGCGTTTAGCAAAATCGGTCAGGAAGGCATCTACCTCATCCACATCACGCGCCATCTTAGGCGCCAAACTAAGAGCGGCGTAATTATCAAAGCCCAGCATGCGAGCCTCTTCGTCACGCAAACGCAATTGCTCAATCATAATTTGGGTGTTATCCCAATCTATCTTTCCATTGCAGTATTGAGGTGCCAACTCTGAGGCGCGGGTCACATAGGCTTCATAGAGCAAGCGTCGCAAGGAACGGTTTTGGGCATACTGTTGTACAGGGTAATAGGAAGGAAAGTGCAAGGTGAAAGCCCAGCCTTCCAACCCCTTTTGTTTGGCAGTATGAGCCGCTGCGGCAATCACATCATCTGGTAAACCAGTTAGATCAACCTGATTAGTAACTAGATGAACAAACGAGTCTGTTGCATCCAAGACATGATCTGAAAATGCCTTGGCTAAAGTAGCTTGCTCATCTTGGATTGCTGCAAAACGTGGTTTTTGGGAATCGGGTAGCTCAGCACCACCCAAACGAAAATCCCGCAAGGAGTTATCGATCACCTTTTGTTGCTCAGGACTTAGAGTTAAAAACTCTGCACTTGCCTTGATCTCTTTATAACGTTCATAGAGCGCTAGATTTTGTCCAAGACTAGCAAAGAATGCAGTTACCTTTGGCAACATCGCACCATAAGCAGCACGCAGCTCTGGAGTGTCAGCCACTGCATTGAGATGCGAGACCACACCCCAAGAGCGACCCAATTGTTCAGTAGCATCCTCTAGAGGCTCTGCTAGATCATTCCAAGAAGCAGGCGTTTTAGAATCAATCGCCTGAGTAACTGCAGCCTCACAGCCACTGAGTAAAAACTCAATGGCAGGAGCAATTTGCTCCGGACGAACTGCATCGTATTGAGCAATGCCACGACCAAAAGAGAGAAGGGGGTTGCTGGAGGCATCTAGGGGGGCGTTATTCATGAGTGCGTTCATACCATTAGCTTACTCGAATGACGAAAAACTGGTTTTCCCTACAAGAAGAGCGTGATAAGCAACTTAAGAAAAAGATTACTAAGACAGCTTACTAACCGGCTTCATGCTCCGCTCGACTGCCTCGAGCGTGTTCATGAGAAGCATTGTGATGGTCATGGGGCCAACACCACCCGGTACTGGCGTGATCCAGCCGGCAACATACTTTACAGTATCAAAATCAACATCACCGCATAATTTACCGTCAGGCAGGCGATTAATGCCGACATCAATGACCACCGAACCGGGCTTCACCATGCTGCCAGTTATCATCTTGGGCTTGCCAGTTGCCACCACTAAGACATCTGCCTCTTTGGTATGAGCCGATAAATCCTTAGTCTTACTATTGCAAATGGTCACTGTGGCACCCGCTTGTAAGAGCAGCATTGCCATGGGTTTGCCCACAATATTGGAAGCCCCAATAATGACCGCACGAGAACCGCGCAGGGGATACTCAATACTCTCGAGCATCTTCATGCAACCGTATGGGGTGCATGGCTTAAAGAGTGGTGCACCCACCATCAAAGCACCCGCATTAGCTATATGAAATCCGTCCACATCCTTATCCGAGTCAATCGACTCTAGAACACGCTCTGCGGAGATATGTTTTGGAAGAGGAAGTTGTACCAAGATTCCATGAATGCTGGGATCGGCATTGAGGGTGGCGATACGAGCAAGCAGTTGGGCCTCATCGAGTTCGGCAGGATAGCGCTCAAGAACAGAATGAAAGCCAACATCCTCACAGGCTTTCACCTTATTGCGGACATAGACCTGACTAGCAGGATCATCACCGACCACAATGACCGCTAGACCAGGGCGCACTCCTTTAGCAGTCAGAATTGCAGAACGCGTTGCAATCTCAGCCCGTAATTTTTTGGAGAGGAGATTGCCATCAATCAGTTGTGCAGGCATAGAAGGAATTAAGAGAGTGCTAAGCGCAGAAGATCGGCAACGGTATTCACGTTCAGCTTTTCCATGATATTGGCACGGTGGGCCTCAACCGTTTTGATGGAGATACTTAAATCATCAGCAATTTGTTTGTTCAAACGTCCCGCCACAATCCGCTCGAGTACCTGACGCTCACGACCCGTTAGCTTACCCAATAAACTCTGGGTGTTCTTACGTTGATCGGCCTGTGCAAAATCAATTCGTGCTTTAGTGAGCATGCGTTCAACCAAGGCACATAGCTCATTTTCTTTAAAGGGCTTCTCTACAAAATCAACGGCACCGCGCTTCATGGTGGAGACCGCCATAGAGACATCGCCGTGACCTGTAATAAAGGAAATCGGCATTGGCAGGTGCTCGCTGATCAAGCGCTCTTGCAACTCCAAACCGGACATACCGGGCATGCGTACATCCAGGATCAAACAAGAGATTGTGGACTTGTCAGTATTTTGGAGGGACTGTAAAAAACGCTCGGCACTTGCATGGCAACGAACGGTATACCCATTACTTTCTAATAACCAAGTGAGCGAGTCACGGACTGCCTCATCGTCGTCAACAACATAGACAACTTCAGCTTGGGCTGTTTTCGGGGGATTGCTTAGATTCATTGGTATTTCCTATAGACGACTTTGATATATGACTAGATTCCAAAGGTAACAGAATTGTAAAGGTGCAGCCGACCAAACGGGTATGTTCGGTATCCATATGATTTTTGGCCCACAAACGGCCGTGGTGAGACTCAATAATGGATCGACATATATTAAGCCCCATTCCCATACCATCTTCTTTGGTACTAAAAAAGGGCTCAAACATCCTAGAAATCACGGATTCGGCAATACCGGCGCCCGCATCGGCGACTTGGATGCGGAGCATGCTGGGGAAGGTGCTGGTTTCCAGATCAGCGGTGATGCGCACCGGGGGGGCAGACCAGCGTGAGGACAGGGGATAGACCTCGCGCAAGCTGTCCAAAGAATTTTTCAGGAGATTCACCAAAACCTGTTGGATTAAGACTGGGTCAAGGTCAACCAAGGGAATGTCACTCGCCACCTCGGATACGATCTTGAGCCGATGGCGATTCGCTTCAAACTCTACCAGACCCACCGAGTCTGCCACGATATCGGCAATATTGGAGGGCTTGCTTTGGGGCTCACTACGTTTCACAAACCCTCGGATTCGCTGAATAATCGTGCCCGCACGATGCGCCTGATCACTGGCTTTTTGAAGGGCAGGTAGTAGTTCGACCGAGAGTGGACTATTAGTACCGCTCAAGCGTTTGGCAATGCCCATGCAGTAGTTCGAGATCGCCGATAAGGGTTGATTGAGTTCGTGCGCGAGTGAGGAGGCCATCTCACCCATGGTCGTGAGACGACTCGTAAATTGCATACGCTCTTCTTGTTGGCGCGCAATCTCCTCGGTAGTCTTACGCAAGGTAATGTCGGTCGCAATGAGTAGCTGTGCCAAGTGGCCATCCACCCACGAGATATAGCGACGTCGCACTTCATACCAATGGCTGATGTCTCCCCGCAATTGGATTTCTTCTGAGTCAATTTCTGTGATTTGATTTAGTGCCATCGCCGGTAGGCCAGCAAGAGCATCGACATTATCTCCCTCAAAATGAAAGATTGAGGAAGGATCCATCTCGTGGCCTGCTAGATCAATGTGGCCCTTAGCCGTATCCCCAAAGCGCTCGCGGTAGTAGCGATTGGCAAACAAGAGCTCACCCGTTTCAATCGAGACCACCGATACCGCTGCATCAAGACCTTCAAGGACGGTTACAAAGCGTTCTTGGGTTGCACTTAATTCTTCCCGAATCCGCTTAGGCTCTGAGATATCAATCACAGAAGTCACCCACCCCGATTGTTGCCCCTTATCATCAATTAAAGGTGCAATAAAGGTTCGTGTTGAGATCCGTGAGCCATCTTTACGCATGATCGTGCCCTCGATACCGCTCTTGAGATTGCCATCTAAGGCACTGGTCATCTTCTGCATCAGCTGCTCATGTAATTCAGCGGGCCAAAATGGGAAGGGTGGCTTGAGGCCCAGTAATTCTTCTTGTGCCCAGCCGGTCATTTCCGAGAACGAACGATTGACATAGGTAATGCGTTTTTCTAAATCATGCGCTCGAATACCAACCGGCATGGAGTCCTCTAGAACGCGCCGAAAGCTACTCTCAGTTCTTAGGTTCGCTTCGGTGAGTTGCCGCACTTGCATCTGCTTGAGTACTGACCATAAACTCCAAACCACGAAGGCCGATAAACCAATCACCACTCCTAGCAACATCCGAAAGGTCAGGTCGGTGGGTGGTGGATAGGTATCAACGCGCAAGGTGATATTGGGACCAAGCGCACCAAAATCGAGACTGGTCTCATTACTTAACGAGCGCGTTGGAGTATCGCGATCGGAAGAGATTGCAAGCACACGGTTGTCTCGGCCAATCAGTGAATAGCGATGCTGACTTTTTAGTTCTGGCGGAATGATGTATTGCAGAATTCCTTGGGTGGAATACATGACCGCAAGAGCACCCCGGGCTTCACCATCTTTGAAAACGGTTATGACCTCCCAAAAAATAGATTGGCGCTCTGCCATCACTGGGTCATCTTTTGCAACAGCCAAACTAATTACCTGACTGTAAGCAGGCCGGTTGGTCTCGCGACTCAGGAATATAGCTCTCTTGAGCTCACGATCAATCTCATTAGCTTGTGGCACCGTATCAAACCATTCGGTATTCCTGCTAGGTGGTGGCACCATCCACTGCCGCCATTCACTGTCATTGAGCCATATGAGTTGCAAGATTTCTGGGTTTCCTAATACAAAGGATTGAACTTGACTTAATACCTTCTCGCGTGCCCCACGATTGTTCTCTGCTTGAGCAAGGTCTCGGCTAAACGATTGCAAGGTCTCGCTACTATTAATGAAACGTAACTGGATACGTTGTTTTACTAAACTCAGTTCACGAAAAAGGGAGCCTTCTTGTTGTTGACGTTCTTGAACCTGCAGGACACCCAAGATGATGGCCATGACCACCAAAAAGATCACAATCGCTAATAATGGGGTGTAGACCAAGCGTGAGCCGATAAAACGCCGCATGGATGGCATTCGCTTAAAGGCTTCGACGAGTTTTAGCTGCAGTGTGCTGGTGTTAGCCAAGCGAGCAATCCTTTTTGATGACGATCCATTTTCCTGAATCCCCTAATATAAAGGGCTTTGCACTGCAATATAATTCCATATAGTGATAAAGATTATCGTTATGTGGAAAATTAATTGTCATATTCAACACCTATTCTTAAAATATTAGCCATAAGGCAGACAAAATCTGCCGTAACCAAAACCGGAGACAAACCATGGCAGCTGTACCAGAGCAAATGGCGGGTCAAGTGAACCAAAATGATCTTGATCCCATCGAAACAAAAGAGTGGCTTGAGGCCTTAGATGGCGTGATTACGCATGAGGGAACGGATCGAGCTGCATTTCTGATCGACCAACAAATTGCACACGCACGGGTGAATGGAGTGGACCAACCATTTCATGCAGAGACACCTTACATCAATACCATCCCCGTAGAGATCCAAGCACGTATTCCTGGTGATCAAAATATTGAACACCGCATTCGCTCATACACGCGTTGGAACGCGATGGCCATGGTACTGCGTGCTAATAAAGATACGAACGTGGGCGGACATATTTCTTCGTTCCAATCTGCCGCAACGCTTTATGACGTTGGCTACAACCATTTTTGGCACGCACCCTCTGAAACCCACGGTGGTGATCTGATATTTGTCCAGGGCCACTCGGCACCTGGTGTGTATGCCCGCGCATATATGCTGGGACGATTAAGCGATGAACAGCTCAATAATTTCCGTCAAGAAGTAAACGGTAAAGGGATTTCTAGCTATCCACATCCATGGCTCATGCCAGACTTCTGGCAGTTTCCAACGGTATCGATGGGTCTTGGCCCCATCATGGCGATTTATCAAGCGCGTTTCATGCACTACTTGCAAGACCGTGGTCTTGCGACAACGGCAGGACGCAAAGTGTGGGCCTTCTTAGGCGATGGCGAGACCGATGAACCCGAGTCCTTAGGTGCAATTGGGATGGCCGGGCGCGAGAAACTCGACAACCTCATTTTTGTGGTGAACTGCAATTTGCAACGCTTAGATGGTCCAGTGCGCGGTAATGGCAAGATCATTCAGGAGCTTGAGAGCGAGTTCCGCGGCTCTGGTTGGAACGTGATTAAGGTGGTATGGGGTGGTCATTGGGATGCACTCTTTGCCCGTGACAAAAATGGCATCTTGATGCAACGCTTAGGCGAGATCGTGGATGGCCAGTATCAAACCATGAAGGCGAAGAACGGCGCCTATGTGCGAGAGACTGTATTTAATACGCCTGAGCTCAAAGCCTTAGTAGCAGATTGGAGCGATGAAGATATTTGGAACTTAAACCGCGGTGGGCATGATCCTCATAAGGTCTATGCAGCATTTCATTCTGCTGCTAATCACAAAGGTCAACCGACCGTTATCTTGGCCAAGACCATTAAAGGATATGGCATGGGCGGTTCGGGGGAAGGGATGAACATTGCCCACCAAGCTAAAAAAATGAGCCACGATGATGTGGTGCGCTTCCGAGATCGCTTTGAGATTCCGGTTAGCAATGATCAATTAGAAGAGATGCCTTTGGTGAAATTCCCCGAAGGAAGCCCTGAGCTGGAGTACATGCGTACACGTCGTATGGAACTCGGCGGTTATTTGCCACAGCGTAGAACCAAAGCAGAGAGCCTGCCAGTCCCCACCCTCGATGCGTTCGGACCATTACTCGAAGCCACCACCGATGGACGTGAGATCTCTACCACCATGGCATTTGTGCGTTTACTCAATACGGTTGTGCGTGATAAAACGATTGGTAAGCGCGTAGTTCCCATTGTTCCTGACGAGTCGCGTACCTTTGGCATGGAAGGGATGTTCAGACAACTTGGTATTTGGAGTCAACTCGGTCAGCTCTATACCCCCGAAGACCATGACCAGCTCATGTTCTACAAAGAAGATAAAGCAGGCCAGATTTTGCAAGAGGGTATTAACGAAGCCGGTGGTATGTGCGACTGGATTGCCGCAGCGACCTCGTACTCGACACATGGTGTACCCATGTTGCCCTTCTATATTTTCTATTCCATGTTTGGATTTCAACGTATTGGTGATCTTGCTTGGGCTGCTGGTGATATGCGCAGCCGCGGGTTCTTGTTGGGAGGCACTGCAGGTCGCACCACACTCAATGGGGAAGGCTTACAACACGAAGATGGGCATAGTCAGATTTGGGCATCTGCCGTTCCTAACTGCATTAGTTACGACCCTACCTTTGCCTTTGAGTTAGCGGTCGTGATTCAGGATGGTATGCGCCGGATGCTGACAGATCAAGAAGACGTCTATTACTACATCACCTTGATGAATGAGAACTATTCACACCCCGCAATGCCGAAGGGTGCAGAGCAAGACATCATCAAAGGAATGTATCGCTTGCAATCGATGGGCGAGGCTAACAATCCACTGCGCGTCCAACTACTTGGTAGCGGTACGATCTTCCGCGAAGTGATTTCTGCCGCAGAGATGTTACAAGCCGAGTGGGGGATTGCGTCTGATCTGTGGGGTTGCCCCAGCATGAATGAGCTAGGACGCGATTGGAACGAGACCAACCGGAGTAATTTGCTAAACCCAAGCAATACTCCAAAGCTCTCACACGTAGAGCGTCTCTTAAAAGATACCAAAGGTCCTGTAATTGCTGCAACAGACTATATGCGTTTGTTTGCAGAACAAATTCGTCCACCGATTCAGAATCTAGGACGTCGGTATGAGGTCTTGGGTACTGATGGCTTTGGTCGTTCCGATACCCGCGAGCAATTACGTCATTTCTTTGAAGTGGATCGTCGCTGGATTACCGTAGCTGCACTTAAAGCCTTGGCAGATGATGGCAAGATCGATCGCAAAAAAGTGGCCGAAGCAATTGTGAAGTATCAGATTGATCCCAATAAACCAAACCCAATGAAGGTGTAAGGGAGCCATGAGCCAATTAATTGAAATCAAGGTCCCGGACATCGGGGATTACAAAGATATACCAGTCATTGAGGTACACATCAAGCCTGGTGACACTATTGAAAAAGAGCAGTCGCTTGTAACTCTAGAGTCTGATAAAGCAACCATGGATGTCCCATCCTCCCACTCGGGAATAGTGAAAGAAGTGAAGGTGAAGGTTGGCGATTCAATCTCAGAGGGGAGTGTTGTTCTGTTACTAGAAGGCGCTGAAGCAGTGAATACTGTGGCGCCTCAGGCTCCAGCACCTGTAAAAGCTCCAGCACCGGCACCAGTAGCGCCAACACCAGTCGCTACACCGGTACCAACTCAAGCGCCTGCCCCAGCCCCCGTGTCTGCTCCCGCAGCAGAGCTAGGTCAAAGTGGTAGTCATGCAAGCCCATCAGTGCGTAAGTTTGCGCGTGAGTTAGGGGTCACCATTACCAGTGTCAAAGGAACAGGACCCAAAGGCCGCATCACGCAAGATGATGTTCAAGCCTATGTGAAGTCGGCGATGAGTGGTGCAAGCGCACCGGCTGCAACTAGCGGTGGAAGTTTGGGTGGGCTAAATCTCTTGCCATGGCCTAAGGTTGACTTTAGTAAGTTTGGGCAGACCGAGCGACAAGCACTCTCGCGCATTAAGAAATTATCTGCTGCTAATCTTGCTCGTAATTGGGTGATGATCCCAGCAGTGACCTACCACGAAGATGCAGACATTACTGATCTGGAAGCATTCCGTGTGCAAACCAATAAAGAGAATGAGAAGCAGGGTAGCAAGATCACCATGCTGGCATTCTTGATCAAAGCCTCGGTCGCCGCGCTGAAGAAGTATCCCGAGTTCAATTCCTCTTTAGATGGAGATGATCTCGTCCTCAAGAAGTATTTCCATATTGCATTTGCAGCAGATACCCCGAATGGGTTGGTAGTTCCTGTTATTCGGAACGCGGATCAAAAGGGTATCTTTGAGATTGCTCGTGAGACCGCCGAACTTGCTGCTTTAGCACGTGATGGCAAGCTCAAGCCGGATCAAATGCAAGGAGCGAGCTTTACGATCTCCTCTCTGGGCGGCATTGGTGGAACTTATTTTTCTCCCATCATTAATGCCCCTGAAGTTGCTATTTTAGGAGTGAGTAAGGCAGCGATGAAGCCGGTGTGGAACGGTAAAGAGTTTGCACCCCGACTGATTTGCCCACTCTCCTTAACGGCCGACCATCGCGTGATCGATGGCGCGCTAGCGACACGTTTTAATGTTTATATTGCACAACTGCTTGCCGACTTCCGTCGTGCAGTTCTATAGGGGATCACGATGAGTCAACATACGATCGTGGTACCAGACATTGGTGACTACACCGATGTCCCAGTGATTGAGATCTTAGTAAAGCCCGGTGACGAGATCACAAAAGAGCAAGCCTTGCTTGTGCTTGAGTCTGATAAGGCAACCATGGAAGTGCCAGCAGATCAAGCTGGTAAGGTCATTAGTGTGAGTGTGAAGATTGGGGATAAGGTTACAAAAGGATCTGTGATTGCGCAGATTGAACTCACCAGTAGTAATCCTCATGCAAGTCCTTCAGCCCCAGTAGCAACTTCAGCAAGCCCAGTTACTCCACCAAGCAAACCTCCTGTATCGATACCCGTGCCTGCTGGTTCGTATCAAGGACCGGTTCAACACGACTGTGAGGTCTTGGTCTTAGGAGCGGGTCCTGGAGGTTACAGTGCCGCATTTCGGAGTGCAGACCTCGGAGCTAAAACATTATTAGTAGAGCGTTATGCCACTCTTGGGGGCGTTTGCCTCAACGTAGGTTGTATACCATCCAAAGCATTGCTGCATACCGCAGCGGTAATGGACGAGGTGAAGGAGATGGGTAAGCACGGTATTGAATTTGGTGCCCCCACAATTAATTTAGATCTATTGCGTTCTCATAAAGAGGGAGTTATTACAAAATTAACGGGCGGTCTTGCTGGTATGGCAAAGATGCGCAAGGTAAGCGTTGTGCGTGGTCTTGGTAAGTTCATCGACGCTCATCATGTCGAGGTATCGTTAAGTACAGGCGATGGTCAGCAACTCACAGGTCAGAAGGAAGTGATCCACTTTCAGAAGGCGATTATTGCTGCTGGTAGCCAACCAATTGCACTCCCATTTATGCCGAGCGATCCCCGTGTCGTGGATAGCACCGGCGCATTATTACTGAAGAGTATTCCAAAGCGTATGTTAGTGATTGGGGGCGGCATTATTGGTTTGGAGATGGCAACGGTGTATAGCGCTCTAGGCTCGCGCCTTGACATTGCTGAGATGATGGATGGCCTCATGGCAGGTGCTGATCGTGATCTCGAAAAGGTTTGGGAGAAGATGAATGCCCATCGCTTTGACAACATCATGCTTAAAACACGCGCCACGAAAGCTGAAGCGAAACCCAATGGGATCGAGGTGAGCTTTGAGGGTGAGAAAGCACCCGCTACACCACAACTCTATGATCTGGTCTTGGTAGCCGTTGGTAGAACTCCAAATGGTAAGAAGATTAACGCAAATGCTGCTGGTGTCAATTTGGATGAACGCGGCTTTATTCCGGTCGATAAGCAAATGCGTACCAATATCAACCATATCTTCGCTATTGGAGATATTGTGGGTCAGCCCATGTTGGCTCACAAAGCAGTGCATGAAGGTCATGTTGCAGCCGAGGCAGCAGCTGGACAAAAGTCTTATTTTGATGCGAAACAAATTCCGTCCGTGGCGTATACCGACCCTGAGGTGGCATGGGCTGGTTTGACCGAAGAGCAATGTAAGGTACAAGGCATTGCTTACGAGAAGGGCTTATTCCCCTGGGCGGCAAGCGGCCGCGCCATTGCTAATGGTCGCGATGAAGGCTTTACCAAATTACTCTTTGATGCCAATACGCATCGCATTATTGGTGGCGGTATCGTCGGCACCCATGCAGGTGATCTCATTGGCGAGGTATGCCTTGCTATTGAAATGGGAGCAGACGCAGTCGATATTGGTAAGACCATCCATCCGCATCCAACCCTAGGAGAGTCGATTGGTTTAGCAGCCGAAGCGCACCATGGCAGCTGTACGGATTTACCACCTTCTAAGAAACGCTAGGCAATAAAAAACCCCGCAACGCAAATTGCGGGGTTAGTCTACTTAAGAACTGATGTGGCTCTTAACGAGCATTTAACGCAAAATTACTTCTTAGCTGCTTTTGCTGCTTTTGTGGCAGCCTTGGTTACTGTATCTGCTGCGTTTTGCATATTGCTTTGGGCAACTTCTACAGCATGCTTAATAGCTTTTTGGCTGGTCTCATAACTATTGTTTGCAGCTGCAATGGCCTGCTTCATCATTTGCACTGCAGCGTCTGAACCGGCAGGTGCGTTTTTGGTCCAGTCATCAATCATGGCTTGTAATTTCTTCTGGCCTGCAGCCATTTCAGCTTCCGCTGTTTTGGCAAAAGCAGTTGAGTTGTCTTGAGCGATTTCATACAGATCGCGTCCATAGGCCATCATCTTCTCTGCCATGGGTTGTACCATTTCAGCTTGTTGTGCAATAAGCTGTTGCATATCACGCACTTCAAGAGTCTTCTTCGCATTACTCATGCTCTCACTTAGACTGTTTTTGGTAATTTGCATATTCAGTTCAACTAACTTCTCAACACTCTGGATTGCTTGGTTAGTTAGACCAGCCAAGGTTTCTAAGTTAGCTTTTTGTACAGCTGCAATTTGCTCTGGGGTTAAGTTCATAGGGCTCTCCGATTATTAAAAAGGTGAATTGATTAATTAATCAACTTGAATGGATTATAGATCCAATTATGTTGCATTGCAACAAATATGATTATCCCCAAAGCTAATATAAATTAACTAATATAATCAATCACTTAAATACAAATAGTGAAATTACCCGATTGAAAGCTTTCTACAGTGACCATTTCGTTTTGCCATTGCCTGAGGGGCACCGATTCCCAATGGCCAAGTACAAAATGTTGCGCGATGCGGTATTGGGTTTTCCAAACCTAGACCTCGTTGAGGCCCCGAGTGCAAGTGATTCTGAGATCTTATTGGCACACGACCCTAGTTATCTACAAGCGGTCATTAATGGCTCCTTAAGTGAGGCGCAACAAAAAGAGATTGGCTTTCCTTGGAGCGTCAAAATGGTAGAGCGCTCACGGCGCTCGGCTGGAGCAACCATAGCAGCCTGCAAGGCAGCACTTGTGGATGGGATTGCTGCTAATTTAGCCGGAGGTACGCATCACGCATATCGTCATAAGGGCTCGGGGTTTTGTGTATTTAATGATGCGGCAATTGCTGCGCGAGTCCTTTTAAAAGACCCAATGGCGAAGGAAATAAATCTTTCGAAGATAGCGATACTGGATCTTGACGTACACCAAGGGGACGGCACCGCCTCTATTTTGCAAAATGATCCTGCTGTGACCACGGTATCGATTCATGGAGAAAAGAACTACCCCTTTGCTAAAGAGGTAAGTGATCTTGATATTGCCTTACCTGATGGCACAACAGACCCTGCGTATTTGCAAGCGCTTGATCAAGCCCTAAGCTACTTAAGTCAGCAAAAAATTGATTTTTTAATCTATCTAGCCGGAGCTGATCCGTATTATGAAGATCGTCTAGGACGTTTACAAATAAGCCAAGAGGGGATGGCTGCACGCGATCGTACGGTATTGGAGTTTGTGAGCAAGGAAGGAATCGCAGTAGCACTCGCTATGGCAGGAGGCTATGCAAATCCAATTGAGAAAACCGTATTGATTCATGCGCAAACAATACGCATGGCTACCGAGCATCAGCATACAATTGCGTCTTCATTATTGAAGCGATAAGTTATGAGTCTGGCGTCAGAGCGTTTCCCCCTTGAATCCTTAGCGGCGCCGATCTTTGTATTTATCTGGAGTACGGGTTTTATCATCGCCCGTTTTGGCATGCCCTATATGGAGCCTGCTACCTTCTTGTTCATACGCTTTACAGGCGTGCTGATTGTGATGGGCATCATCATCCTATTTTGGAAGCCTGTCTGGCCCAATCGCTCACAAACCATTCATATCGCTATTGCAGGTGCGCTATTGCAGTTTGGGTATGTGATGGGCGTATGGAGTGCTGTCCGTTTGGGGATGACTGCTGGATTGGTGGCATTGATTGTGGGCCTGCAACCGATCTTGACCGCATGGAGCGCTTCGTGGGTATCCGAGCGGGTGAGTTACCAACAATGGCTAGGATTGCTCTTAGGGATTGGTGGAGTTGCCTTGGTGGTTGCTGAGAAAACAAGTTTTGCAAATATCCCTGTTGCAGCATTTATTTTTGCAATTGCCGCCCTGTTTGCCATAACTTTTGGCACGCTCTATCAAAAAAAATATTGCCCCCAATTTGATTTGCGAGCAGGATCGATGATTCAGTTTTCTATCTCAACCGTACTCTGTTTAGTGGTGGCTCTTCTCTTTGAGACCCGCGAGGTTGTCTGGAATGCGTCGGTAATTGGTGCCTTACTCTGGGGAATCCTACCCACCTCGATCGGTGCCATTAGTTTGTTGTTTATTCTGATTCGGAAGGGCGCCGCAACCAAAGTGACGAGCCTCTTGTATCTAACACCCCCAACCACTGCGTTGATGGCCTGGTTCTTATTTGATGAGCCTTTAAGTCTTATTATGCTTGCCGGTTTAGGCTTAACCATGACTGCGGTGATCTTAGTCAATTATCAGCAAAATAGTTCACCCAAAACCCAATAACTTTATTATCATGTCCTAGTACTCTATTTTGGGGCTTTGATTGAGAGCATTGCGTAAATTGCAAAAGCCAGTAGCGCCCAATTTATCTGGTTGGCAGATAAGGACCCAACACCCTCTCCGGATTTTGATCTTAGTAGTACTTAGCATTAGTCTTTGTGCCATTGAACCGGTTGCAGCTCAGTCATCGACACCGCCCCAAAAGTCAAGCCAAACTAAGAAACAAAAACCCTCCAATCCAAAGCAAGTTCGGACCACCGTTAATCGTCCTAAAAGTAAAAAAGTGGTACCCGATCGCCCATCGTTTGCTAATGCGATGGGTTTGCGTAATCAACCGGATGATCTGAGTCTAAAGTCCAGTGTGGCGATGGTGATTGATCAACAGACCAAAGAGGTTTTGTTTGAGAAGAACCCCGATGTGAGTTTGCCGATTGCCTCGATCACTAAATTAATGACCGCCATGGTGGTACTGGACTCAAATGCGCCATTGGATGAGGTCTTAACGATCACCCAGGCCGAGGTCAAAATTTATGCGAAGTCTCGCTTATCACGAGGTACCAAACTGACCCGAGAGGAAGCACTCTTATTGGCTCTGATGTCGTCGGAGAACCGCGCTTCACAACTGCTGGCCAGTAATTATCCAGGTGGTGTACCCGCATTCATCGAAGCCATGAACCACAAGGCATATGCCTTAGGAATGACCCATTCAAGTTTTACAGACCCTACGGGATTATTGGCAAGTAATGTCTCCACGGGCGAGGATCTTGCTCGCTTACTGATTGCTTCCTATAACTACAAATTAATTCGGGATTTCTCAGTGTGGCCAGACATGACCATGGTGATTAATAAGAGACCACAGGTGTTCTTAAACACCAACCGTTTGGTACGTGCCGGCGATATGGAGATTGGCTTACAGAAGACCGGCTTTATTAGTGCGGCAGGCCGATGCTTAGTAATGCAGGCCAAGGTCAATGGAATGCCATTACTCCTTGTATTCTTAGACTCTGTGGGAACACAATCACGTTTTGCAGACGCAGTGCGCGTCAAAGATTGGATAGAAAGCTATCAACCCGGTGAGCCTAAGGCGATTCGTCGCTTGACGATGTAATTCTTTGCTGTATTAATTATTTCTTAGGATTAGACTGCGGCGCTTTGTACCCTAAGCCCTTAGAGATTTGCAAAGCGGTATCTTGCAAAGCTTTGAGCCAATCGGCTTGCATACGATCGGTTGGTGAGCTTAAGGAAAGACCAGCGACCAGTTTGCCGGTGTCATCTAAGATGCCCGCAGCCAGACAGCAGACCCCTAACTCCAGCTCTTCGTTATCCCGCGAATGGCCAATATGGCGCACGCTCGATAATTCACTTTCTAATTTAGCAATTTGGGTAATGCTATTGCGGGTATGACCTGCAAGACCAGTACGAGTGGCATATGCTCGTACCTGATTGGCATCATCGGCTGCTAAAAATAATTTACCTACCGAAGTAAGATGCAAAGGCGCACGGCCACCAATCGCACGTACCACCTGCATACCGGAGCGCTCGCTGTATGCGCGATCCACGTACACAATTTCATCACCCTGACGAACGGAGAGGTTCACGGTTTCCCCCGTGAGTTTATGCAAGACCCGCATGGGGAGTTGCGCCGCTTCACGCACGGATAAGCGCTCTTTGACCAAATTACCCAGTTCGAGCAGGCGTAAACCTAATTTATAGGTGCCGCCATCACCACGCTCAACGAGTCGACACGCAACCATATCATTGAGGATACGGTGTGCGGTAGAAGGGTGTAGCCCTGTCTGTTGAGAGAGTAATTTCAGACTACTAGACTCTTCATGATCCGCTAGGCAATCGAGCAGGTTCATCATGCGCTCGACCACCTGAATGGCGGTCTTGCCAGCTTCTCCTGAGTTCTTCGTTGCTTTGCGATCCATGCCTGTGATTGTAGCGAATATTGGCTTTATTGCATATTGTGAAACGATATAGTAATCCAAAAATAAGGGTTGTGACCTGCGGCATTACAAAATCAAATGCCTATTCAAAGGCGCGAACACAATCTCTAATCAGTTTAGGGCCCTTGTAAATGAGACCGGTATAGAGTTGCACCAAACTGGCGCCTACATCGATCTTCTGCCTAACGTCTTCCCCAGAGAGAATGCCACCGACCCCAATGATCGGAATCCGGTTTTGTAAATACTGAAAGAGATGGTGGATAGTTTGATTCGACAGGCTAAATACGGGTGATCCGGAGAGACCACCCGCTTCATTGCCATAGGGAAGATTACAAACGGGAGTTCGACTAATGGTGGTATTGGTCGCAATCACAGCATCAATCTCAAACTCGAGTAAGAGGTCAGCTATCAAGCGTAAATCATTTTCTTCAAGGTCGGGAGCAATTTTTAAGAAGAGTGGCTTACGAACCCCATATTGATCGGCTAAGGCTTTGCGTGCGTCATGCAAGGCAGACAAGAGTTGTCGCAGCAGAACCTCACCTTGAAGATCGCGCAGGTTCTTCGTATTTGGAGATGAGATATTGGCAGTGATGTAAGTAGCAACCGGATAGACAGTGTTTAAGCAAATAACATAATCTTTGCTGGCATCCTCTAGGGCTGTGCTGGCATTCTTACCAATATTTAAGCCAATGACACCGCCTGATTGATAAAAGCGCGAGCGCTTGACCCGCTCAACACAGGCATCCACGCCGTCATTATTAAATCCCATGCGATTAATTAGAGCATCTGCCTCTGGTAAACGAAACATGCGAGGCTTAGGATTACCAGGCTGTGGCTTGGGGGTTACCGTACCGATTTCCAGAAAACCAAATCCAAGGCTTGCTAGAGCATCAATATGTTTGCCGTCTTTATCAAGACCCGCCGCAAGTCCAACAGGGTTTCGAAATGCAATACCGCATAACTGAATTGGTCTAATGAGTGGCTTGCCAATCAAACCACTCAGCAGACCACAACGCTCTAGACGATCGAGTTGATTAAAGGAGAAGTCATGGGCCGACTCGGGATCCATCGAGAATAGCAGTGGACGAAGAAGGGAATAGGAATCAATCATCGCGCGGTGCAGGATTCAGGTTTTGCCATTGATCATCGATCAACCCTTCGATTGGAGCAAACTTGATCTTGTATGCCATTTTAGGACTCTGTGCAATGTAGTAGCCTAAATAAAGATAAGGAAGACCGAGTTGCTGAACCTGATTGATCTGCCACAAAATGCTGTAGGTACCATAGCTAGCGTTTGGCACACTGGCATCGTAAAAGGTATAAACCGAAGAGATGCCATGCTCAACAACGTCAATCATACTAACCATACGGAGGCGACCAGGATGAGAGTCGTCTGGCCCGTCTCTAAATTCAACGATACGTGAGTTCACCCGGCTTTGTAATAGAAACTGCATGTACTGCTCTTGATTGTCATTTTCCATCTGGCCACCATGATGGCGTTGCGCCTGATACGCCTGGTAAAGACGGTAGTGTTCCTCATGATGCGCCAAACTCAGAACCTGCGCCTGTAAACCCGAATGACGCCTCATGCTGCGCCGTTGACTGCGATTGGGCTGAAAGTGTTGTACCGGAATACGTGTCGCAATGCATGCTTTGCAATCATCGCAATAGGGTCGGTATGTAAATAAGCCACTGCGACGAAAGCCAGCATTCACAAGATTACTGTAGACATCCTCTCCAATCGCATGAGAAGGGGTGGCCACTTGAGAGCGAGCAATTTGATCAGGCAAATAACTACATGGATAGGGTGCCGTTGCATAAAACTGAATGGCCGTGATGGGAAGTTCTTGAATACGACTCATACAAGGTATTTCTGAAGAACGGTCTTATCAAAGTTCCAAGGCCAAGGCTCTTTTTGAGATAGTGCTTGCTGCAGATGTTGCAAAAAATAATTGCGCGGCAGCGGTTTGGCACCGAGTGAGCGCAGATGGGCAGTTTCTTGTTGGCAATCAATTAAGGTCACACCATGATCGTAGCACCATGCACATAAGGCTGCTAAAGCAAGCTTGGAGCTATCCTTCACCCGTGAGAACATGGACTCCCCAAAGACCATTTTGCCAAGACAAACACAATACAGCCCACCGACTGTTTGCGAGTGTTGTTCGATCGAGATGCAATGGGCGTAGCCTTGCTCGTGCAGAGCGCTATAGGCATCAATAATCTCGTGGGTGATCCAAGTGCCATCTTGGCCAGCGCGTTCAGTGGTCGCACAGGCTCGCATCACGCCACTAAAGTCATGATCTACACGTAATTGCATGTGGGGGTCGCCCATAAAATGCTGGATAGATTTACGTAGTGAATGACTAATTTTTAAATCCGCTGGGTTCAGGATCATGCGGGGATCGGGTGACCACCACAAGACGGGTTGACGCACGGAGTACCATGGAAAAATCCCATTGCGATACGCGCGCTCTAGTTGATTGGCAAAAATTCGCTCGCTGACTGCTAGCAGTCCCGGAACCTCGGGATCTGGATCGCTATGTGTTTGTGGATCCGGAAATGGATCACTAGGCCCAAGCCACGGGATCGTGCTCATGAAGAGACCATCATCCGATTCGCTCGCTCGGCAGAATATCGCGCGTATGAACCCCAAGATCTCCGAGGTGTCCAGCTCGTGCATCGGCAAAGTACCACAGCAAGGTTTGCTTCACGGTAGGGAAGGCCAGTTCAGTCCACGGAATGTTCTCTTCAGTAAAGAGGGCAACCTCTAGACTTTCTGTGCCTGCTGCAAATTGCGATGTTCGCATCTGGGCTAGATAAAAGAGATGCACCTGCTCCACATGGGTCACATTTAAAAGCGAGTACAAGGACTGAATCTCTACTTCAGCCCCTGCTTCTTCCATGGTCTCGCGAATCGCGCCATGCTCGGTACTCTCTCCAATCTCTAAAAAGCCTGCCGGTAAGGTCCAATAACCATATCTTGGCTCAATAGCTCGTCGACAAAGCAAGACCTGGTTCTCCCAAATCGGAATAGTGCCGACCACATTGCGTGGATTGCGATAGTGAACCTCTTTACATTGCGAACACACATGCCGTAGGCGGGTGTCATCGGCAGGCACTAAAAGGGCGATGCTTGAACCGCAAGAGGGGCAATAGTTCATAAATGGGCTTTGATCATTCCGCGGAGGGCATTGCTTAGCATTATTTCATTGGCGCCGATGACATCGTCAATAGTCAGGTTAGCCTCACGGGTTTTAAGTGCAGGGTTGCGTAAGATGGATGATCGCATAACCCCTGGAAGCACGCCTGCTGATAGAGGGGGTGTTAACCATTCACCCGAGTTTGGTGGGCGCACAAAAATACTAGTGCGACCCCCTTCGGTTAACTCACCGCGTTCATTGATGAACAATGCGTCAAAGCCACCCAAAGACACCGCTTTTTGCCATGCCAAGTCATACACGTTGCGTTGCGTAGTTTTGTGAAGCAATAAAGGATTATTGGATTGCATCCTCAGAGAATGAGTAGCACCCTCTAAAATCTCATGCGCCCAAAATACCTGCACCGATGATGGCAAATCATCTAAGACAGCGCTGGAGATGGATAACTCACCCAAACGACTAAGATTTAGACGAACTCGGTAGGCAGACCTTGTAGGTAGATGTATGGCGCTTTGTTCTAACAATGCGCTAGCCGCATTGATATCGAGGGGAATACGTAAAGCCTTGGCTGAATGCGATAGACGGTCTAGGTGCTCACGGTAAAGAGCAATACGTTTGACACCATCTTCTGCATGAAAACGAATAGTTTCAAAGAGCCCAACGCCACTGGGCAGACTCGATAAGAACGCAGCCTTAATCTGGCATTCTTCATATTCTGCAATTGGATCCGAGTCAATCGTAATACCAGCGCCCACTCCCAAGACAAACTGCGCTGTAGAGGAATCCGAATCACGCTGCACCTGTAGAGTCCGAATGGGAACACTAAGTGCAAAGTCGCCATTGGGATCAAACCAGCCCAGCGCGCCACAATACCAATTGCGTGGACTGTCTTCAAGATCCTGAATGATCTCCATGCTGCGTTTCTTGGGTGCTCCGGTGACTGAGCCGCACGGGAACACAGCACGCAAGATCTCGACCATGCTCAGTTGGGGGCGCGCCTTAGCCTGAACGGTGGAGGTCATCTGCAGTACATTGCCATGACGATTAACCTCAAAAAGTGCCGGCACTGTAACGCTACCGGGCTCGGAGATACGCCCCAGATCATTGCGCAAGAGATCCACAATCATGACGTTCTCAGCCTGATTCTTGGGATCATCGGATAACTCATGAGCTGCCTGATGCCGCGCATCGGCGGTGCCTTTCATGGGCTGCGCAACAAAGATACCGTTGGTGCGTTTAATAAAGAGTTCGGGAGACTGCGATAAGACGATATCGCTACCATCGTCCAGATATGCACCATAACGACCTGGTTGACGTTCGCGCAATTGAGCATAGAGTGCAAGCGGTGAGCCATACACCTCTCCAGCAATCCGGTATGAGTGATTAATTTGATAGGTATCGCCACTGCGGATCCATTCCTGAATGCGCTCAATATCTTGATTGAAATGCTCCGACGTAATCGAATCTCGCAGGTTCATCACTCCAACCAACGGATCTTCTTTCGATAGGGCATCTTTTAACCAAGCATCGACCTCCTCTTTGGAATACTTTTGTACCCCCGTAAACGACCATGCACGAACGAGCGGTAGGGACTCACTGTATTTGCATGCAATGTGCTGAAAGTAGTACCCCAACTCATAAGAGAACAGAGTTACGAGGTAATCCCCATTGCTGAGAGCTGTTTGCATTTCTGCAAAACAGTTGTCTAGCTCGCTTGTATGATCTACGCGCCAAGCGTGTTTGACGTGTTGATAGAGTCGGCTACTTGGATGCTCCCGACTACTACTCACATCATCTAGAAGGAACATTTGGTTTATTTCAGGATGGTGGCCGATTCAATCACAACAGGAGTGTTGGGCACATCGGCCATGCGACCACGCGGCGTTGATGCAATACCAGTAGGCGTCTGTTTGATCTTATCGATCGTTGCTTGCCCAGAAATAACCCGACCAAAAACAGTGTAACCATTGCCCATCGCATTGGGGTAATCTAAGCCCGGATTGTCTTTAACATTAATATAGAACTGCGCAGTGGCTGAGTCTGGATCCGAAGTTCTAGCCATTGCGATCGTATAGTTCTGGTTCTTTAAACCATTCTGCGCTTCTGAGACCACAGGGGCCTGCGTGGGCTTTTGCACTAATTCTGGAGTAAAGCCACCCCCTTGCACCATAAATCCATTAATTACGCGATGGAATACGGTCCCGTTATAAAAACCACTTTTGACATAGCCTAAAAAGTTATTGACGGTTTTTGGTGCACGATCTGACTCGAGATCCACCACAAAATTACCTTGATTGGTCTTGAACTCCACTTTGGGGCCCGCATGAGCGACCGAAGAGAGGGTGATGATACTTAGTGCTAGACCCAGGCTCATCCATAGTTTGCGCATATTCATTTCCTTCTGTGTGCGTAGGTTGTTGATGATTGATTGTATTAGCGATTGGCCTGTGCCTGCGCCAGCTCATTCCAAGCGGTTGTGTAGTTGGGGCTGCGCTGCAAAGAGCGCATGGTCCAGCGTGGTCGTAGGCCAGCCCCGGCGAGTCTTAGGGTATTAGAGCCATAGGTGTGATTAAGACGATCCATGATTTGCATTAACGAGCGTGAGCGCGTCGTGTCTGGCGTGGCACAAAATAAATCTGCTTGCGCTTGGTCTGCCGGGTAGAGTCCTAATAGCATGACCCCTGCCTTTTTATAGGCATAACCAGGGCGATAGATGTTCTGAACCCCTAAGCTTGCAAGTTCGGCTAGATGGCGCGTGTCATCGGTTCCCGTAATGAGCGGAATGGTAATGCTCTTGGCGTATTGCTCACCCTGTTGGGTAAATGGATTAGTACGAATATAGACCAAGAGATGGGAGCAAAATGATTGCTGCTGACGTAATTTCTCGGCAGCACGGCTGACGTAACTCACAACCGCTTCTTGTAATTCCGGAAGGTGATGCACGGGTTTGCCAAAACTCTTGCTGGAGATAATTTGCTGCTTGCGGACGAGATGCTCATCGTGCGTTTCTTCTAAATCAAGACAGCTAATGCCATTGAGTTCATTGACAGTACGCTCTAAGACCACTCCAAAGCGTTTACGAATCAAACTAGTGGAGGCGTATTTCAGATCACAGACCGAGTGGATGCCAAGTTGATTGAGCTTAATTGTGAGACGTCGCCCAACCCCCCAAACTTCGCTAACCTCAATACTACTCATGAGGGCATCTTCTTCTAAGCGATTGCAATGCCCCCAACTAAATACACCTTTGTAATCGAGGCGCTTCTTGGCAATGTGGTTAGCGAGCTTTGCCAAGGTTTTGCTTTGACCAATACCAATGCAGGTCGGCAAACCCAAGTAATGCTTAATACGCTTGCGCATCGCTTGTGCTTGAGCAATTAGATCGAGGCGCATACCACTCAAATCTAAGAAGCATTCATCGATGGAATAAATTTCTTGATGGGGTGAGAGCTCACCAAGCAGTGCCATGAGGCGGGCGCTCATATCGCCATACAAGGTGTAATTAGAGCTTAACCAAATTAAGCCGTGCGATTGCACAAAGTGCTTGGCTTCAAAGAAGGGCGCTCCCATCCGAATTCCTAAAGCCCGCGCCTCTTGACTACGAGCCACAATGCAACCGTCGTTATTGGATAAAACGACTACAGGCTTGCCCTCAAGGCGTGGGTTAAAGACCCGCTCGCAAGAGACATAAAAATTATTGCCATCGACTAAGGCAAACATCGTGCGCATGATTCACACTTTGTGCACAACGTGGGCAACAACACCCCAAATCTGTAACTCTTGCCCATTCTGAATTGCAATATCGGGGTAGTCAGGATTGTCGGCACGTAAGATCACCTTGCCCCGTTGATGATGCAAGCGTTTGACCGTGAGCTCACCATCGAGCACGGCAATGACTACGCGACCATGATTAGGTTCAAGCGAGCGATCCACCACCAGCAAATCTCCATCATGAATACCAGCCCCAATCATGGAGTCACCCTTCACGCGCAAGAAAAAGGTAGCTTCAGGATGTAAGACCAGGTGCTCGTTGAGATCAAGGCGTTTGTCGTAATGATCGGCAGCAGGTGAAGGAAAACCGGCCGGGGCTCGTCCGGCGATTAAGGGTAGACGCGACAGCCGATGAATGATCGGTGTAAATACATTGGGAACATGGGGGTCGAAGGAGGTAATTTTCATATACTGTATATTTATACAGTATATAGTAATTTTGTTGCTTCTAAAGGGTCAAGCGGGCCCTAAGACCCCTTCGCCTTGGTATCGAGATCCTTTAAAAAGCGTATGCGTTCGGCAATCTTGCTCTCAAGCCCACGATCAACCGGTTCATACCAGAGAGGTTCCTTCATGCCCTCGGGTAAGTAAGATTCACCAGCGGCATACGCATGTGGCTCATCGTGCGCATAGCGATAAGCATGACCGTGACCCAACTCTTTCATGAGTTGCGTAGGCGCATTACGTAAATGGATGGGGACATCACGACTGCGATCCTGCGCCACAAAATCACGGGCCGCATTAAATGCCTTGTAACTCGCATTACTCTTTGGGGCGATTGCTAAGTACACCACTGCTTGCCCTAAAGCTAGCTCACCCTCAGGCGAGCCTAAGCGTTCATAGGTCTGTGCTGCATCGTTGGCTAGTTGCATTGCTCGCGGATCGGCTAAACCAATATCCTCCCAAGCCATTCGCACAATCCGCCTAGCGAGATAGCGCGGGTCTGCACCACCATCGAGCATGCGGCATAACCAATACAGAGCAGCATCTGGATGAGAACCGCGTACTGATTTATGCAAGGCAGAGATCTGATCGTAAAACTGATCGCCGGCTTTATCAAAACGTCGTGCGTTCAGAGTCAGGGTATTGGTAATAAAGCGCGTATCAATTTCAGCAACAGGATTATTTGGAGGACTCAAAGCACCTTGTAGTTGCTCAAGCAAATTAATTAAACGACGCGCATCCCCATCGGCATAAGTAACAATGGTCTCAAGTGCGTCGGCAGTAAATGCTGTATTAGGTAAAGCATGTTTGCGTGCCCGCTCTAAGAGTTGGGCTAGCTCATTATGATCAAGTGACTTTAAGACATAGACCTGTGCGCGTGAGAGGAGGGCGGAGTTCACCTCAAAGGACGGGTTCTCAGTCGTTGCCCCAATCAAGGTAAAGAGCCCGGATTCAAGATGGGGTAAGAGCGCATCTTGTTGGCTCTTATTAAAGCGATGAATCTCATCCACAAACAAAATAGTTTGCTTGCCAAATTGCGCCATATCATGCCGTGCTTGTTCAATTGCCTCACGGATTTCTTTGACGCCCGCAAGAACGGCTGAGATGGCAATGAATGAGCGCGCAAAGGCTTGCGCCGATAATCTCGCAATCGTTGTTTTGCCAATCCCTGGAGGCCCCCACAAAATCATGGAATGTGGCTGACCCGATTGAAAGGCTAAATAGAGCGGTTTACCAATACCCAGTAAATGGGTCTGACCAATGAGTTCATCAATCTTCTGGGGACGCAATACCTCGGCAAGTGGTGGTATTGGTTTGGAATCAAATAAATCCGACATGATGAAAGTATTCTCGCACTTTTACAAAGGAGATTCATATGTCATCCAACCTACACAAATTTAGCTACAATTTGGTCTATGAATGAAAACAAACCGTTTGAGAGTGAACAAAAATTACGCCCCTTGCCACGCTGGATCTTTATGTCCCGTTGGTTGCAAGCTCCTTTATATATTGGCCTAATCGTTGCCCAAGGTGTTTATGTTTGGCAATTTTGGATGGAGCTCGTTCACCTCATTAGCGTAATGCAGGATAAGGGCATGACCGAGACCGCTCTGATGCTGGTCGTGTTGGGGCTGATTGATGTGGTGATGATCTCAAACTTACTAGTGATGGTGATTGTTGGTGGTTGGGAGACCTTTGTGTCTCGCCTAGATCTTCATCACCATCCGGACCAACCCGAGTGGTTATCGCATGTGAACGCAGGAGTACTAAAGGTTAAACTCGCAACGGCGATTATTGGCATCTCATCGATTCATTTGCTCAAGACCTTTATTAATGCATCTTCCTACGATGAGAAGACCTTGCTCTGGCAAACCTTAATACATGTCACTTTTGTGATCTCGGCAGTAGCAATTGCGTATACCGAAAAGATTCTTGCTTCAGCCCACAAAAAATGACTAAGAGCACTATCCGCCTTTAGTAGTTGCCTAGCAGGGTAATGATTCCTGCCCACGATAGACAAATCGATGCCACCACCGTAAGGTGAGTGCGCATCCTCAGAAAAGCATTTGCAGTCTCCTCATTAGAAAAGTAATTCTGATAAGTGCTTTGATCAATCATTCGTTGCACAATCAAGGTGATTGCCAAGAGCAATAGTGCAAGTGGAATGTAGACATGGATTGCTAACCACGCGACCAAAGCGGGGATGATTCCCCAAATCCAAACACTATGATCGAGCCAGCGATTGTGTGAGTTCTGACCCATGGTTCTAAAGCATGCCCCCCAATGCAAAGCCCCCAAGAAAGATGCAATCACTGCGCCATAGGCCACTAAAGACTCTAGTGCAATTAAATCATTAGGGCTATCTGCAAACTGAACACTCAAGGCAAGACCCACAAATGGAATCAGTCCTGCATAACCCATTGCTCGAATTACAAAAGGTAATTGCATATTATTTATTTGGGTTCGTAGACGTAAACACCACGACCGGTCTTACGACCTAGATGACCTTTAGCAACCAGATCAATCAGTAGCGGCGATGGACGGTATTTATCATCCTTAAACTCGGCTTGGTATACCTCCATGATAGCCAAACAGGTGTCTAAGCCAATGAGATCAGCAAGGGCTAACGGACCAATCGGGTGATTGCAACCCAGCTTCATACCAGTATCAATATCCTCAGCGCTGGCGACGCCCTCATGCAAGACGAAGAAGGCCTCATTAATCATGGGCAGAAGAATACGATTCACCACGAACCCTGGAGAGCTTTGCACAGTAATGGGCTCTTTGCCCATAGCACTGGCCATCGCGAGCACTACCTTCAGAGTTTCGGGACTCGTTTCTTTGCCCATGATGACCTCGAGCAAGGCCATGAGTGGCGGCGGATTAAAGAAATGAATTCCAATAAAACGTTCGGGCCGCGAGTTTAGTGAAGCAAGGTGCGTAATCGAGATCGATGAGGTATTGCTGGCAATAATCGTTTCTTTACTAACGACATGATCCACCTGTGCCAAGATCTTTTCTTTAATGGCTTGATTCTCGGTCGCCGCTTCAATCACCAAAGAAACAGATGCAAGATCAGCATAGTGAGTTGTTGTTTTAATCCGAGCCAAGGTTTTTACCTTTTGCTCTGAGGTAATCGATTCTTTCTTAATGAGACGATCTAAGCTCTTACTTAATGCCGCTAAACCTTTTTCTAAGGCGGCATCGTTGATATCCAAAAGAATCACCTCAAAACCTGCGCCAGCGGCAACTTGAGCAATACCATTGCCCATCGTGCCTGCACCAATAATACCGATTGATCGTATTTGCATAATTTCTTTATTTAAACTGAGTCAAACTCTATCTGACAATAAATTTATATATTAAACGTCTGATTAGTGACCGATATTAAGAAGACCAGATGCAGCTAGCATTAGGATAATTACTTCTAAGATTGCAATTATGCAATAAAGAAAATCAGAGTTTTTGATGAAGATTGGAATAATCCGTACATAGCAAACTATTGTAATTAGTGAAAGAATGGATATTCCAAAAAAATTAATATAGTCACTTTTATGAGAGAGGCTTAGCCAATTCCATCCACTTGCAGAGTTTGTGGCGATCCGAAATTCATCAGCTGAAAGTGACCAATATTGAGATATTTTATCGAGTTCAATATGGGCATCTAAAAAAAATGAGAATACGTAATTTATAAAACTGATTACAAGCACAATGAAACCAAAAACCATTCCAACATTCAACCACTTTGCATAGACTAATTGCTCTTCACGTATCTGCATATTCATAACCAAATTTCTAGTCCTTTTAATAGTGAGCGCATACCTGCTAGAGAGAGAAGCACAATAATGATAATTCGAATATTTTTCGACTTAGTAATTGCTAATAAACGAACCCCGATTAGAGAACCAAGCATAACCCCAATGACAGATGGTACCGCGATCATTGCCAGTACAGCCCCTTGGTTGATATAAACCCAAACCGCTGATGTATCCACTACTGATAGCAAAAATTTTGAGGAAGCAACGGATAATTTAAGAGGGGCGCCCATTAAGAGATTTAAAACTGGCACATTTGCCCAGCCCGCCCCTAATCCAAACAATCCTGCTAGAAAACCGATTCCTATAAATATGAATAAAGCAGGTTTTGTTCGGTGAATTTTCCAATGAATATCTTGACCGGCTGCTGGATCGTGATAGACGCCGAATATCTTTAAACTGGTGGATAAGGCATCGGGCTTAGCAACCTTGGGATATTCTGATTCTTTGGAACGATATATTAAAAAGACAATACCTAAAATTGCCACTCCAAGAGCAACCTGAACGAAATTCGCGGGTATTGCTAGACCAACAATAGCCCCCCCAATAGATGCAATCGAAGCAATAAATGCTAGGGGCATAACGAGCCTTAAATCTGCCATTCCTGTTTTGAGTAATTTGGGACTAGCTGCTAGCGCGCCAGCAAGCGCAATGAGTAGTCCGGCTCCTCTTACAAAGTCCAAGTGGAAGGGAAAGAAGCCGCTGACAATTGGAACAAATAGAACGCCACCACCAACTCCACCAAGAACACCAACAATTCCGATTAAGAAACTTACAATTAATAGTGATAGTGGCCAAACCCACCACGCAACTGAGCTAGATCCTTGTTGTGAACTTTCGGCTAATGCTGGTAGGGAAAGACATATTAAAAATATGAAAATAAAAAACGTATTGCGTGAGTGTGGCATCGAAGATTATGTGGTCAACATTAATTGTTTAAGTAATAACTATAAGCTTACATTGTAGAATCTTTGAATGCCTTATAAAGGTAATTGAGTTGGGTTATGCCCAAAAAGAATCTTTTTTGCGTTGGAATCAAAGTTTGGTTTTCGCAAAGCCGTAAGCACCTCAAGACCTCTTTTTACAGCAGGACGTTTATTAATTTCATTGAACCATCGTTCAAAATGCGGATAGCTTTTTAGGTCCATCCCTTGTTTTTCCCAACCCCTAGTCCATGGAAAGATTGCAATATCTGCGATGGTGTATGTTTTTCCAGCTATATAACGATGCTGAGAAAGTCTTTTATCAATAACAGAATAAATTCGTTTTGCCTCATTGGTATAGCGCTCAATTGCATAAGGGATTGATTCGGGTGCGTATAGACGAAAATGGTGATTTTGTCCCAGCATCGGACCAAGACCACCCATTTGAAACATCAACCATTGCAAGACTTCAAACTTTGCACGATCACCTTTGGGTAAAAACTTGCCTGTCTTTGACGCCAAATATAAAAGAATCGCGCCAGACTCAAACACGCTGATGGGTTTGCCATCCGGGCCCACCGGGTCCACCAACGCAGGAATTTTGTTGTTCGGGCTGATGGTCAAAAACTCTGGGGTGAATTGCTCGCCTTGCCCGATATGCAC
>OFQP01000017.1_pt1 | contig 36211 bp, 32 predicted proteins | sample 1542771 | NCBI WGS metagenome assembly OFQP01 (sample SAMN05442509, study PRJEB24371) | freshwater metagenome | isolation source: Freshwater Lake | place: Canada: Niagara | collected 2012-08-09 | reverse complement strand
AAAACGATGATGTTGGGGGTCGGTTTTGATCAGGTAGATACCCATAGGATGACTGGGGGTATCGTTGCTTTACACATTGGTATTAAATATTAAAAAATATTCAGCAAATTTGGTAAATTAGTTATATATTGTGAGTCAATAGGAGACCGTAGCATATGAAAAATATCTTTTTGAAAACCAGTGTATTTACGATTGCTCTGGCATTTTTGTCGGTTGCACATGTGAGTACTGTGGACGCTAAACGTTTAGGCGGCGGTGGTAATGCTGGACGTAGTTCGAGCGCGCCAATGCAAAAGCAAGCCCAACCGGCTGCCCAGCAAAAACCTGCGCAAGCTCAACAACCCGCTGCCGCTGCACCTCAAGCCGCAGCTCCTGCAGTCGCCAAGCGATCAGGTATTGGCGGCATGCTTGGTGGTTTAGCTGCTGGTCTGGGTATTGCCTACTTGCTTTCTCATTTAGGTCTTGGTGAGGCCGCAGCATCTTTCTTCACGGGCCTTTTAATCGCCGTGGCAGTTGGTTTTGCACTACTCTTCATCCTTAGACGTTTTATGCCAGCAAGCGCTAAAAGTGCTACGGAGCCTGTTGCTGTTCCAACGGGAATGCAACGCACAGCCCAACAAGAGCCAAGCTTTAATCCGCATACCAATAATCAATTTGGTAGCGCATTACCGCCCGTCATCGAAGAGCGCCCTGCTTACCAGTTGCCTGAAGGTTTTGATCAAATTGCGTTTTTGGCAAATGCTAAGCATTACTTCACGCGCTTACAGAAAGCATGGGACTCTGGCGATTTAGAGGCTTTACGTGAGTTTGCAACTCCAGAAATGTTCGCTAGCCTTCAGCGTGATCTTCAGGGGCGTGCAGAAGGCGCCAATGAGACGGATGTAGTAACCCTTAATGCAGAATTAATTGGGGTTGAGACCGATGCAACTACTTATTTGTGCAGCGTTCAGTTCTCGGGGATGATTCGGGAGCAAGCGGATGCGCCAGCTGAGCCGTTTACTGAAATCTGGAACCTCTCTAAGCCCGTTCAAGGGTCTGGAGGTTGGGTTTTGGCTGGGATCCAGCAATTGGTTTAAGCTTTTACCTTTCCCCACCGGAAAACCCGCCTTGTGCGGGTTTTTTACACTATGAACCCGAACTTTGATTTGCCAAAAACGCTGTTATTGCGTGGCATTAATCACGTCTTGCAGCGCGAGAAGTGGGCATTGCGAGAGTTAAAGCAGCACCAGGGTAAAGTCATTCGATTGGTATTACCAATGAGCGAAACGTGGATACAAATTAGTGCAATTGGTGAAATTGATTTAGCGCAAACAGAGATTGAGAACGCGCATCTTACCTTGGAGATTTCAAATGAGTCTCTAATGCGGGTTGGTGAAAGTACTGGCAGTATGCAAGAGCGAGTTGTGAAAGCGGTCAATATTGCTGGCGATGCTGAGCTAGCTCAATTGATTGCCAAGCTGGCAAAACAGCTTCGTTGGGAATATGAGGAAGATTTAGCTCAGATCGTTGGGGATGCTTCTGCTCACTTTGTTGTTTCTCAGGCTAAACGTTTTCATGAATTGACGCAGAAAGCTATTTTAGATTTGCAGCAAAATATGATTGAATATCTAAGCGAAGAAAAAAAAGTTTTAGTCAATCAGCGTGACTTTCAACGACATAAAAATGACTTACAAGAGATCCGGGATGGAGTGGGGCGTTTAGAAAAACGGATTGCTCTTTTACAAAAAAGTCAGGATAGAGTGTGAGTCGTATAGCTCGCCTGTGGATTATTTTCTATACGGCTTGGCGCTTTAACTTATTTGGCTTAATTCGCGATAACCTAAAGCCTGGAATTCGTAAGACACTGCTTGGACTTTTATCAAGCACATCCCCAAGTCAACTCGCTCGCGGCGAACGTATTCGCTTGGCCTTAGAGGCCTTGGGGCCTATTTTTGTTAAGTTTGGTCAGGTTCTTTCTACACGAAGAGATTTATTGCCGGACGATGTCTCTAATGAATTAGCAAAATTACAGGATCAGGTTCCCCCATTCTCTAATGAACAATCCAAATCAATTATCGAAGCGGCGCTTGGTCATCCCATAGACAATATATTTTCTTCATTTGATGCAACTCCAGTAGCAAGTGCATCCGTTGCACAAGTTCATTTCGGGATATTAAGAGGTAATGACTCACACCCTGAATGGACTAATCGGGAGGTAGCGATTAAAGTGCTACGCCCAGGTATCCTGCCAGTCATTGAAAGTGATTTGGCGCTCATGAATGATCTTGCCCGAATCGTAGAAAGAATTTCAGAGGATGGTAGACGCTTAAAGCCGCGCGAAGTGGTCGCTGAATTTGATACCTATTTGCACGATGAGTTAGACCTGATGCGTGAGGCTGCAAATGCAAGTCAGTTACGCCGTAATTTTATTGACTATGACTCGCTAATGATTCCAGAAATGATTTGGGACCTATGCCATACCAATGTGATTGTGATGGAGCGTATGTATGGAATCTCGATTGGTAAGACCAATGAATTAAGAGCGGCGGGCGTAGATTTTAAGAAATTAGCAGTCGATGGGGTTGAAATATTTTTTACCCAAGTATTTGAGTACGGATTCTTTCATGCCGATATGCATCCGGGCAATATATTGGTGAGCTTAGACCCGAACACATTTGGGCGTTACATCTCCTTAGATTTTGGTATTGTCGGCAACCTCAGCGAGTTTGATAAAAATTATCTGGCACAAAATTTCTTAGCATTCTTTAATCGGGACTATCGACGGGTTGCAGAGCTCCATATTGAGTCGGGTTGGGTTCCTGAAAATACCCGCCTAGAGGAGCTTGAGGGTGCAGTTCGCACGGTCTGTGAACCCTATTTTGATCGTCCCCTTAAAGATATTTCTTTAGGTATTGTATTGATGCGTTTATTTCAAACCTCAAGGCGCTTTAAGGTTGAAATTCAGCCTCAGCTTACGCTCTTGCAAAAAACCTTATTAAACGTTGAGGGTCTTGGGCGTCAACTCGATCCAGACCTTGATTTATGGAAGACTGCAAAACCTATTTTGGAGCGTTGGATTAGTCAGCAACTTGGTTGGCGGGGTTTAGTCGAGGGCTTAAAGGCGGAGGCGCCTAATTGGGCAAAAATCTTGCCAACGCTCCCACGCTTACTTGCTGAGAGTCTAGATCGTCAGGGACACAAAGATTCGAAACTAGAGTTTGAACTCTTAAAGCAAGTTTTATTTGAAGAGCGCCGGAAACGTCGTCAACTGTGGGGCGCATTATTGTTCCTAGGAGGTTTTATCATCGGAGCATTATTTGTTTTGACCCGCATCCATTCAATTTAGGAAATTTCTGACTGATTTTGGGCTAAGTCGCTAAAATAGCGGGTTAGGCAGAAAATCATGAAAAAATACTTTATCGCAGGCATTCTGGTTTGGGTGCCAATCGCAATTACCGTTTGGGTGATTACTTGGGGTCTGGGTTTAATTGACCAGATCTATGGATCCGTGATGGGTGCCTTAATCACGGTCCTGCCCGGACAATTTTCAGGGGATCTGAGGCATTTTCGTGAGATTCCCGGACTTGGTATCTTAATTGTTATTGCGGTCATCACCTTTACGGGTTTATTAGCTATTAGCTTTGCTGGGCAGTGGTGGCTAAAAGTATGGGATCGCTTGGTAACCCGTATTCCCATTGTGCGCTCAATTTATTCCAGTGTGAAGCAAGTCTCCTCCACTATTTTTTCTGGAAATGGCCAAGCATTTCGTAAGGCTCTGCTGATTCGTTATCCCCATCCTGAGTCTTGGGTAATCGCATTTCAGACAGGAAATACAGCCGATGAAATTGAGCAGAAATTGGGGGGTGAGTATGTCAATGTATTTTTACCGACCACCCCTAATCCAACGTCTGGATTTTTCATGATCGTGCCTCGTGCGAATGTCATTGAGCTTGACATGAGTATTGAAGAGGCTCTTAAGCATATTGTCTCGATGGGTTCTGTGCCTCCCAGGGCTTCCGTAAGCCCTACCCAAAATCAAGTAGATCATTTTAATTAGGAATACTTATGTCGATGCGCAGCCATACCTGTGGACAGGTTACTGATTTGTTAATAGGCCAAGAAATTACCTTGGCAGGTTGGGTTAATCGCCGTCGTGATCATGGCGGAGTGATATTTATTGATTTACGTGATCACCAAGGTTTTGTTCAAGTAGTTTGCGATCCAGACCGCCCAGATATGTTTAAGCAGGCTGAAGAGGTGCGGAATGAATTTTGCATTCAGATAAAAGGCTTAGTTCGTGCACGGCCAGCTGGAACAGAGAACCTCGATTTAATTAGTGGAAAGGTAGAAATACTCTGTCATGAGCTAAAAGTGCTCAATGCCTCTGTCACCCCACCCTTTCAATTGGACGATGATAATCTTTCAGAGACCACACGTTTAACCCATCGAGTCCTTGATCTTCGTCGTCCGCAAATGCAAAAGAATTTACGCTTGCGCTATCAAGTTGCTATGGAAACTCGTCGCTATTTAGATGCGGCAGGATTTATTGATATTGAAACCCCGATGCTTACCAAGAGTACTCCAGAGGGTGCGCGCGACTACTTGGTGCCATCTCGCGTTCATGATGGTCAATTCTTCGCGCTACCGCAATCACCGCAGCTTTTTAAACAACTACTCATGGTGGCGGGTTTTGATCGTTATTATCAGATTACAAAATGCTTTCGTGATGAAGATTTGCGAGCCGATCGACAGCCTGAGTTTACGCAGATCGATTGTGAGACTGCATTCCTTGATGAAATTGAAATCCGCAATCTCTTTGAGACCATGATGCGCCATATTTTTAAGACAGTGATGAACGTCGACTTACCCAATCCTTTTCTGATGATGCCGTATTCAGAAGCGATGGCACGCTTTGGATCAGATAAGCCTGATTTACGTGTAGCAATGGAATTTACAGAACTCACTGACTTGATGCGCGATGTTGACTTCAAAGTATTCTCAGGCCCAGCTAACCAAGAGGGTGGGCGTGTTGTTGCTCTTTGTGTTTCTGGAGGAGCAGAGATTAGTCGTAGTGAAATTGATGACTACACCCAATTCGTCTCGATCTATGGCGCTAAGGGGTTAGCATGGATTAAAGTTAATTCTGTAGCAGAGGGTCGTAATGGCTTGCAATCCCCAATTGTCAAGAATTTGCACGATGCTGCGATTGAAGGAATCTTAAAACGCACGAATGCCAAGGATGGAGATCTAATATTCTTTGGCGCTGATAAAATAAAAGTGGTGAACGATGCAATCGGTAATTTGCGCTTACGCATTGGCCATTCCGATTGGGGCAAGAAGCACGGCTTGATGGTCGAGGGTTGGAAGCCTTTATGGGTAGTTGATTTCCCCATGTTTGAGTATGACGAAGGTGATGCTCGTTGGGTTGCTTGCCATCATCCCTTTACAAGTCCAAAAGATGAGCATTTAAAGTTTTTGGAGACCGATCCCGGAAAGTGCTTAGCAAAAGCCTACGATATGGTTCTCAACGGAAGTGAAATAGGCGGTGGATCAGTGCGTATCCATCAAGAGTCAGTTCAAAGTCAGGTGTTTAGGGCTCTAAAAATTGGACCTGAGGAAGCAAACGCAAAATTTGGCTTCTTGCTTGATGCTCTTCAGTATGGCGCCCCTCCTCATGGTGGTATTGCCTTCGGTTTAGACCGCATTGTGACCATGATGACCGGAGCAGAATCGATTCGCGACGTGATTGCTTTCCCAAAAACACAACGAGCCCAATGTCTTTTAACTCAAGCACCAAGCCCTGTTGATGAAAGACAGTTACGCGAACTGCATATTCGTTTACGTAATACCAATCCGGTCAGCTGATTTGAAAATACCGATTTCAGTTTTAGTACTCATCCACAATTTAAATCATGAGGTCTTGCTAATTGAGCGTGCCGATCGCCCGGATTTTTGGCAATCTGTAACGGGCAGTTTGGATAGTCCAAGTGAGTCATTAGAGGGTGCGGCAGTGCGTGAAGTTGCAGAAGAAACTGGCATTAAGGTACAAACGCTGCCAAAAGGAGCTCTAAAAAACTTGCAGCATTGTGTTGAGTATGAAATTTATCCAAAATGGCGGCATCGCTATCCTCCTGACGTAGATCGAAATACCGAGCATTGGTTTGCACTTGAAGTGCCTGTGGGCATTGCGGTTCAATTGGCTCCTCGAGAACATCTCAATTATATTTGGCTCCCATTTGAAGAGGCAGCCCAAAAGTGTTTTTCACAGAGCAATCGAGATGCTATCCTGAAATTTTTTTCACCACCCCATGATTTTTTAGGACTCAGTAAGGGCGGCTCTCAGTCATGATGGGCTATCGACAGGGCAGCCCCAATCAGCTTCCAGGGAGTGGGGGCGCGCCACGTTCTGATTGGCGCGTTATTAAAGACCTATTACCTTATCTGTTGGAGCATCGTACCCGAGTAGCTCTTGCAATTGCATGTCTGATTGCAGCTAAGTTTGCCAATCTTGGTGTTCCAATTATTCTGAAAGATTTAATTGATGCCATGAATCTCAAGCCGGGCTCATTGCAAATCTATTTAATTGTGCCAGCAGGTTTAATTGTTGCATACGGGGCATTACGTTTATCTGCCTCTCTATTCTCTGAATTACGCGAGCTTTTATTTGCTAAGGTTACCCAAGACGCAGTCCGAAAAATTGCTTTACAGGTATTTGAACACCTGCATGCACTTACCCTTCAGTTTCATCTGGGACGCCAAACTGGGGGTGTAAGTCGCGATATTGAGCGTGGAACTCGAGGGATTCAAACCTTAGTCTCCTTTTCTCTCTACAGCATCTTGCCAACCATCATTGAGTTTGCATTAGTGCTTGCTTACTTTGCTTATTACTACGATATCTGGTTTGCAATTATTACTTTTGTAGCACTTGTACTTTATATCGTATTCACCATCAAAGTAACAGAGTGGCGGACACACTATCGCCGCACCATGAATGAAATGGATTCTCGAGCTAATCAACGTGCGATTGATTCTCTATTGAATTTTGAAACCGTCAAATATTTTGGGAACGAACAATTTGAATCAAGGCGTTACGATGAAAATCTTAAGCACTATCAGTCAGCTGCTATTTTGTCGCAAAAATCATTGGCAATCCTTAACCTAGGACAACAGGCCATTATTGCGGTTGGACTTGTCTTAATTTTATGGCGCGCTACTCAGGGTGTGGTTGATGGCTCAATGACTTTAGGGGATTTGGTACTTGTTAATACCCTCATGATTCAGCTCTATATTCCACTTAACTTTCTCGGAGTTATTTATCGCGAGATGAAGCAGTCGATCACGGATATGGATCGTATGTTTGCATTATTGAATGCAGATCAAGAGATTAAAGATAAGCAAAATGCTCATACACTTGTTATCAATGATTTTGCTCGCGGGCCTGAGGTGCGCTTTGAGAACGTTTATTTTTCATATAACGCTAAGCGCGAGATTCTGAAGGATGTGAGTTTTATTATTCCAGCAGGAACGATTACGGCTGTAGTGGGTCAGAGTGGTGCAGGGAAGAGTACTCTTGCGCGTTTGCTCTTTCGTTTTTATGATATTCAAGCAGGGGCAATTTTGCTGGATGGTCAAAATATTCAAGATGTTCAACAAGCGAGTTTACGGAAGGCAATTGGCATTGTTCCGCAAGACACCGTTTTATTTAATGACACCATTGCCTATAATATTGCCTATGGTAGCCCCGGTGCAAGCCTCGCAGAAATCCAAGAGGCTGCTCGAGCTGCACAAATGAGTGAGTTTATCGAGCACTTACCCGAGGGGTATGAAACACCAGTGGGTGAGCGAGGCTTAAAGCTATCAGGTGGTGAGAAACAGCGGGTTGCAATTGCTAGAACTCTTCTTAAAAAACCGGCTTTACTTATCTTTGATGAGGCTACATCCGCATTGGATTCCAAAACGGAGAGAGCGTTTCAGGAAGAGCTCTTTAATCTAGCGCGTAATCGTACAACCTTAATTATTGCCCACCGGCTTTCTACAGTCGTGCATGCTGACCAAATTTTGGTCATGGATCAAGGCAAAATTATTGAGCGGGGCACTCATCAGCAATTATTGCAAGCGAATGGTCGTTATACCTCCATGTGGCAGATGCAGGAAACTAGCCTAATTAACTCAGATGAATCTGATACCAATTAAGTTTAAAATTAAGGAATGTCGCTTAATTCTTCCCCTTCAAATCAGCGCGTGCTGCTTGAAGGTGCGTTTGCAGCAGCACTGGCGGTGGCCGACCCTAAGAAGATCGTTCCGGAGTACTTAGCAAAAATCTTTTCCCCTGGTATGGAGCCAAAAGGGCGCTGCTTGATTGTGGGTGCCGGTAAGGCCAGCGCATCCATGGCTACTGCACTGGAAGCCTATGCTAAACAACACTGGCCTATGATTTCGCTTGATGGTGTAGTTTTAACCCGCTATGGTCATGCATCACCAACGCATTACATCAAGATTGTTGAGGCTGGGCACCCAGTTCCAGATCAGGCGGGGATGAATGGTGCCGCTGAAATTCTCAAACTAGTGAATCAGCTGGGTTCTGGCGATACTCTCATTGCACTGGTATCTGGTGGAGGGTCAAGTCTTTTAACCCTGCCACAGCCTGGTATTACTATTGCCGATATGCGTAAGACCACTGAAGCCCTTCTTCATAGCGGGGCTCCAATTGAAGAAATGAATGTGGTCCGTAAACATCTATCTGCTATTTTGGGGGGTAATTTAGCTCGCGCGGCTTTGGCCCGTGGTGCACGTGTAGAGGCTCTCTTAATCTCAGATGTCACTGGCGATCATCCTGCGGATATTGCCAGCGGCCCCTGTGCACCCGATTATTCTAGTTACTCAGATGCTATACATATATTAGCGAAGTATGGATTGGATGAGAGCAAGATACCTGTGTCGGTTATCCATCACTTACAAAAAGGCGATCGTGGAGAAATATCCGAAACCCTCAAGCAGTCTGATGTTGATCAATATCAGTCGCCAGTGCGTAATCATGTTATCGCTACAGCACATCGTAGCTTAGAGGCGGCCGCAGATTTCTGTAAACAGGCAGGCTATCAGCCTATTATTTTGGGCGATACCATTACGGGTGAAGCTCGTGATGTGGGTTTAGTGCATGCAGCGATTGCCCGTGAGCTCACACACCATAAAGAATGGGCAAAGCCACCCCTTGCCTTAATTTCTGGTGGTGAATGTACCGTAACACTGCCTTCTGGCTCAAAAGGCAGAGGTGGTCGTTGCTCTGAATTTTTACTCTCTTTGTTTGCTGCGAGTCCTGATCTTAAGATGATCAGCGCCCTGGCAGCTGATACCGATGGTATCGACGGTAGTGAAAAGAATGCTGGAGCATGGTTTACGCCAGATATTCGAGAAAAGGCTAATGCCATGCAATTGCGTGCCAGCCAATTTCAACACGAGCACGATTGCTATGACTTCTTTGCTAAGCTAGACGCCTTGGTACATACAGGCCCAACATTAACGAATGTAAATGATTTCCGTATTATTCTGATTGATCAATGAGTAAGACGCTAACCCTAACCCGTCCTGACGACTGGCACCTCCATGTGCGCGATGGTGCAGTACTCAAGGATGTATTGGCGCATACAAGCAATCAGTTTGCACGCGCAGTCATCATGCCCAACTTAAAGCCACCGGTCACTTCAGTTGATTTGGCCAAGGCGTATCGATCCCGTATTGACTCTGCATTAAAGCAGCTGGGCGTATCCCATTTCACGCCATTGATGACCTTGTACTTAACTGATATTACTAGTCCAGATGAGGTACGTAAGGCGAGTGAAAATCAGATTATCGGATTTAAGCTATATCCAGCAGGTGCTACAACGAATAGTGACGCCGGTGTTACCAATATTAAACACGCTTACCCTGCTTTAGAGGCAATGCAAAAATATTCAGTACCCCTATTAATTCATGGTGAAGTGACTGAGTCTGCTATTGATATCTTTGATCGAGAATCTGTATTCATTGATCGAATACTGGAGCCCTTACGCAAAGATTTTCCTGAGCTACGAGTTATCTTTGAGCACATCACGACCAAGCAAGCAGTTCATTATGTACGTGATGCTGATACCAAAGGCAAAAATACCTTAGCCGCAACAATTACTGCACACCATCTTTTAATGAACCGTAATAGCTTGTTCATGGGTGGTATTCGTCCACATCATTATTGTTTACCAATTCTAAAACGTGAAGAACATCGGCTTGCGCTGGTAGAAGCCGCAACCAGTAGCAACCCACGATTTTTCTTGGGGACCGATAGTGCTCCGCATCCAAAAAGTGAGAAGGAAAGTAGCTGTGGTTGTGCAGGTTGCTATACCGCTCACAACGCAATGGGTTTGTATGCAGAAGCCTTTGATAGTGTTGGCAAGCTCGATTTACTGGAAGGTTTTGCCAGTTTCTTTGGCCCTGATTTTTATTCCTTGCCCCGTAATCAGGACCAAATTACATTGGTTCAGCAGGCTGAAAACGTGCCTTGTGAGTTCACACTGGGTGACACCGTATTAGTCCCATTACGAGCTGGCGAGACCATCGCTTGGTCTCTAGCAAGGTAATTTAAAAACCAAAATTACATACTCGTTTAGACTGTTAGCGCAGAGTTAACTAGGCAATCGCTGCTTTCGTTAGAAAGGAGAGGAAAGTCCGGACTCCATAGGGCAGGGTGTTGGCTAACAGCCATCCACGGTGACGTGCGGAATAGGGCCACAGAGACGAGCGTATTTAGTTACGGTGAAACGCGGTAACCTCCACCCGGAGCAATCCCAAGTAAGCAGATGATGACGTGGCCCGTCGAGTCTGCGGGTAGGGAGCTTGAGCCTTTGGGTAACCAAAGGCCTAGAGGAATGATTGCCCCCTGGTGTCAATCAGGGCGACAGAATCCGGCTTATCGGTTAACTCTGCACTACTTCAAAGGTATGTGTGATTTCCGCAGTATTTGCCAGCATTGCAGTAGCAGAGCAATATTTGTCATGTGACAGATTGATGGCGCGCTCGACTTTGCTGGGGTCCAAATCTTTTCCCTTTACCGTGAAATGAAGGTTAATTTTAGTGAATACTTTGGGGTCTGTTTCAGCGCGCTCTGCTTGCAAGGAAACTTCACAGGCACTAATGTTTTGGCGGGAGCGTTGTAGGATTAAAACCACATCAAAGGCCGTACAACCACCAGCACCTGCCAGCATTAATTCCATGGGGCGCGGAGCCAGATTTCGACCTCCAGCCTCTGGAGCACCGTCCATATTCAGAATATGCCCGGTCCCCGTTTCTGCCATAAAAGCCATGCCGGAGCCGGCAAGCCAATTAATTTTACATTCCATGATGAACCTTTAAAAAATAATATTTACATATAAATCAATAACTTATGATTTTATAGAGTCTATAGGTCTTATATAACATCTAGGGTAAACCCAAATTTTTTCTTGCATTGCACAATCAAAATGTTTAAGATAACCACATTGATACCAAGTTTGTTTGATTTGAGGCTTAAAAGGTCGTTTTACAAGCTTGCATTCTACTGATGTCTCCTCCACCCAAACATAGGTGGATTTCAGCCCGGGATTGATTCCCGGGTTTTTTTTAGGTTACAATTCAAGGCTTTACTGAATTATCGATTAGTCAACGGTAATTGTTTTACCAAACTCGATGTCTGATCTGCGAGCCTGCAAACATAAGCGGAGCCAAAGTGAGATAACGATTTGGAGTGTGTGTGACTATAACAATTTGAAAGTAATCATGAAGACCTTTTCCGCAAAACCGCATGAGGTAAAGCGCGAGTGGTTCGTGATTGACGCTACGGACAAAGTCCTCGGTCGTGTCGCCAGTGAAGTGGCACTCCGTCTACGCGGCAAGCACAAACCCGAATTTACCCCACACGTCGACACTGGTGATTTTATTGTCGTTATTAATTCTTCCAAGCTTCGGGTAACCGGCACTAAGGGATTGAATAAGATTTATTACCGTCATAGTGGCTATCCAGGCGGCATCAGCTCAACGAATTTTGACAAGATGCAGGCCCGTTTCCCAACACGCGCTTTAGAGAAAGCAGTGAAGGGGATGTTGCCAAAAGGCCCATTGGGCTATGCCATGATCAAAAAGCTGAAGGTTTATGGCGATGCTGATCATCCACATACGGCTCAACAGCCTAAACCGTTAGAGATCTAAGGAAGCGATATGTACGGAAATTGGAACTATGGAACAGGCCGACGCAAGAGTTCAGTTGCGCGCGTCTTTATTAAATCCGGCAAAGGTGAAATCACTGTTAACGGTAAGCCGATTGATGCTTACTTTGCTCGTGAAACTTCCCGCATGATTGCACGCCAGCCACTTGCTTTAACGAGCAATCTCACCACTTTTGATATTCAGGTAAACGTTAGCGGTGGCGGTGAGACGGGTCAAGCAGGCGCGGTACGTCATGGCGTAACTCGTGCATTGATTGATTATGATGCGGCCTTAAAACCAACCCTGTCAAAGGCTGGTTTGGTAACGCGCGATGCCCGTGAGGTTGAGCGTAAGAAGGTTGGATTGCACGGTGCCCGCCGTCGTAAACAGTTTAGTAAGCGTTAAGCAAACCAAATTGCATCCTGGGGCCGCTTACGCGGCCCTTATTTTTTATACAATCGGTACATCACCTTGGTAATAAATGGAGAAGAGCATGATTAAAGTCGGCATTGTGGGTGGCACAGGCTATACCGGTGTTGAGCTACTCCGTCTTTTAGCGCAGCATCCGCAGGTGCAATTACATTCAATTACATCGCGCACAGAAGCCGGTATGGCGGTTGCTGAGATGTTTCCATCCTTGCGCGGCCGGGTTCATTTGCAATTTACAACACCTGACACAGCTAGGCTCAATGAATGTGATGCGGTCTTTTTTGCGACTCCACATGGGGTAGCAATGGCACAGGCGAGAGACTTATTGGCCGCCAATGTCAAGATACTCGACCTAGCTGCGGATTTTCGTTTGCAAGATACTGCAGTCTTTGAGAAGTGGTACGGCATGCCGCATGCCTGTCCAGAGATCTTAAAAGAAGCTGTGTATGGTTTACCAGAAATTAATCGGGAAGCAATTAAAAAAGCTCGTATTATCGGACTAGCGGGTTGTTACCCTACATCGGTTCAATTAGGTTTTGCACCATTGTTGTCTCCTAAAAATGGCCATTCGCACCCTTTAATTGAGACCCAGTCTTTAATCGCTGATTGCAAATCAGGAACATCGGGTGCGGGACGTAAGGCCGAGATCCCCACATTACTTTCAGAGGCCAGTGATAATTTCAAAGCGTATGGTGTTAAAGGACATCGTCATTTGCCAGAGATTATCCAAGGACTAAAGGTAATTGCAGGTCATGACAATATTGCGTTGACCTTTGTGCCACATCTAACACCAATGATTCGGGGGATCCATTCAACTCTATACGCCCGGATTTTGCCCGAGGGGCGTGCTATGGATTTCCAAGCCTTATTCGAGCAGTTCTTCGCGAATGAACCATTTATTGATGTTTTGCCTGCCGGCAGCCATCCAGAAACTCGGTCAGTTCGGGGAAGTAACGGTATGAAAATAGCCATTCACCGCCCAGGGGGTGGGGATACCCTTGTTATTTTGGTCGTTGAGGACAATCTTGTTAAAGGGGCTTCAGGACAGGGCGTACAGTGCATGAACCTCATGTTTGACCTTCCTGAGACCATGGGGCTCGAGCAAATTGCCCTTTTACCTTAAATGATTCAAAGTACCTTGTGCAAATAGGGGAATTAAAGCCTAAAATGAATTCATATTAGTGATTTTGACAGGAGTAGCAAATGAGCCAAACAAACACCGCAGTTGAACAATCTTCCGCTCTGGCTGAGCCACCAATCCCTTTAATCTTTACCGATAGCGCTGCTGCTAAGGTAGCCGATCTAATTGCTGAAGAAGGTAATACGGATCTTAAGTTGCGCGTTTTTGTGCAAGGCGGAGGTTGTTCTGGTTTCCAGTATGGCTTTACTTTTGATGAAGCGGTCAATGAGGACGATACTACCTTTGAAAAAAATGGCGTTACTTTGCTGGTTGACTCCATGAGCTTTCAGTATTTAGTCGGCGCTGAGATTGATTACAAAGAAGACATCAATGGTTCACAATTTGTGATTAAGAACCCAAACGCCAGCACCACGTGTGGTTGTGGCTCTTCTTTCTCTGCTTAATAAGCTGGGTAATACGCACCGAGTATACGCAAACCCTTTGCACCCGTTACGGCCGGCATATTTGCTGGCCGTTTTTGTTGGTGCGCCCATGCTAGCCAAGCAAAGGCGAGAGCCTCTACGAGTTGTGGATCAATCCCATGCTGTGCCGAAGATTCAATTACCAAACTAGGAATTTGCTTCTGAGCATGAATTTTTAGAAGCTCAAGCAAGGCAATATTTTTGGTACCACCACCACACACAATTAAACGCTGCGTTTCTTTGGCATGGGCCTGTAAACCATTAAGAATGCTTTGGATGGTAAGTTGTAATAGGCTTGCCTGCACATCCTCTGCTTTGTATGAACCTTGTTGTATGTGATCTTCAATCCATTGCAGATTGAAGTGATCGCGACCGGTACTTTTGGGAGGCAATTGAGAGAAGTAGGGGTCACTCAACATTTTTTGTAGGAGTTCTTCATCAGGGCGGCCAGAGCTTGACCATTGCCCGTCTTGATCAAAATCCTTACTTTGCTCTTTCTGAATCCACGTATCTAATAAAATATTGCCAGGACCACAATCAAAGCCACTAACCTCCCTCTGCTTTGGTAAGAGGGTAAGATTGGCGATGCCACCGATATTAAGAACCGCTCGGTTTTCTTGGGAGGAATAAAACTGCTCACTATGAAAAACGGGGACTAGGGGTGCACCTTGACCGCCTGCCGCCATATCGCGCGCCCGAAAATTAGCAATCACATTAATGCCAGTTAATTCAGCCAATAGGGCTGGATTTAAACTTTGATGGGTATAGCTCTGTAAGATATTTTTTTGCGGTTGGTGCCGCAGAGTTTGTCCGTGAGCTCCAATTGCATGGATTTCTTGTGCATGAAGACCCTGAATGAGTAAAAGCTTTGCGCATGCTTTTGCATACGCATCTGCAAGCGCATTGGCAGCAAGATGCTCACGATGGATCTCATTGGCACCCGGATATTGCAGGTGAAGTAGTTCTTGCTTGAGAGCGGGTTCAAATGGAAGGCTCACCGATTGTAAAAACCTTACCTTTCCAGAGTCGCTGATATCGCTTAAGACTGCGTCAATGCCGTCCAGGCTTGTACCAGACATAAGCCCGATATAGAGAGAAGGGGACGTAGACAAATTAGTAGAATTCAAGGGTAGGCGCTCGGGTTCTCGACAATGCGACAATGACACTTTAACAATATATAGACCCTTAATTTAACCGAATCTAGAACTTGGTATGACGGCTAAACCATATCCGATTACCCCGCCCGTATTACACGCCATGGAAGTCACTAAACGTGGCTGTGAAGAGCTCTTGGTTGAGGCAGATTGGTTGCAAAAATTAGCCCGTAGTGCAGCGACGACTAAGCCCCTGCGCATAAAGCTAGGGTTGGATCCCACAGCCCCAGATATTCATTTGGGTCACACGGTTGTTTTAAACAAAATGCGCCAACTTCAGGATCTTGGTCACACTGTGATCTTTTTGATCGGAGACTTTACCAGCATGATTGGTGATCCCTCGGGGCGAAATAATACGAGACCTCCTTTAACGGCAGAAGAAATTGCCGTTAATGCCAAAACGTATTACCAGCAAGCGAGTGTGATCTTAGATCCAAGCAAGACCGAGATTCGGTATAACAGTGAGTGGTGTGATCCTTTGGGCGCTCGGGGCATGATCCAGCTTGCTGCCAAATATACGGTTGCACGGATGCTCGAACGCGATGATTTCACAAAGCGCTATCGTGGTGGTATTCCGATTTCTGTGCATGAGTTTTTATATCCCTTAATGCAGGGTTATGATTCAGTCGCCTTGCAAAGCGATTTAGAGCTTGGTGGTACTGATCAAAAGTTTAATTTACTGGTTGGTCGTGAGCTCCAAAAAGAATATGGTCAGGATCCCCAATGTATTCTGACGATGCCACTCTTGGTCGGTTTGGATGGTGTCGAGAAGATGAGCAAGTCCAAGGGGAATTACATCGGCATTAAGGAACCTGCCAACGAGATGTTCGGAAAGCTCATGAGCATCTCCGATGAACTGATGTGGGACTACTTTACCTTGCTCTCGTTTAGACCATTAGCAGAAATTGACTTAATGAAGCAAGAGGTAGCAGCGGGTCGCAACCCGAGGGACTGCAAAGTTCTTTTGGGACAAGAAATTGTGGCGCGTTTTCATTCCGATGGGGCAGCAGATAAAGCCCTAGAAGACTTTAATCATCGCGCTAAGGGCGGTATCCCCGATGATATTCCTGAGCTTCAACTCAGTGGCGCCCCACTTGGTATTGCTGCATTATTAAAGGCTGCTAATTTAGTCCCCTCAAGCTCAGAGGCAAATCGCAATATTGAGCAAAATGGCGTACGGATTGACGGTACGGTAGTGAGTGATAAATCCCTAAAGTTGAATGCCGGCTCTTACGTGGTGCAGGTTGGTAAGCGCCGCTTTGCAAAAGTAACCCTTACTGCCTAAACGGCGCAGTAATTAAGACAGCATTAATCCAATAAATCAAGATTTACGGAGTTACTGGGTGGTTTTAGACCAAAGTGTTCATAGCTTTGGCGGGTTGCAATTCTACCCCGCGATGTTCGCTGTAAATAACCTTGCTGAATCAAAAAAGGCTCCAGTACATCTTCAATCGTATCGCGTTCTTCACCAATAGCAGCGGCCAAATTATCAATCCCAACTGGACCGCCATTGAATTTATGGAGGATTGCTTCAAGTAATTTTCGGTCCATCACGTCAAAACCGATTGGATCCACATCAAGCATCATTAGAGCTGCGTCAGCCATTTCCTTGGTGATGATGCCACTACCCTTGACCTCTGCATAATCTCGGACCCGGCGGAGCAGACGGTTTGCGATTCGAGGAGTGCCACGAGCGCGTTTGGCTATTTCTACAGAACCCAGTGGATCAATTTGGGCATTGAGTAATTTGGCCGAACGTTCAATAATCTGGGTTAGCTCTGGAGTTGAGTAGAACTCTAGACGTGCCACAATCCCAAAACGATCGCGCAAAGGATTGGTCAGCATGCCAGCACGGGTTGTTGCACCAATTAAGGTAAATGGTTTGAGATCCAATTTCACACTACGCGCTGCAGGACCTTCGCCAATCATAATATCCAGAGAGTAATCCTCTAAAGCGGGATATAAAATCTCTTCCACTACCGGTGATAGACGATGGATCTCATCAATAAAGAGAACGTCATTTTCTTCGAGATTGGTTAATAGTGCGGCAAGATCGCCAGGGCGATCTAAGACGGGACCACTCGTTTGGCGTAAGTTAACACCAAGTTCTTTAGCAATAATATGAGCCAAGGTGGTCTTGCCTAGCCCTGGAGGCCCGAAGAGTAGAACATGATCAAGCGCCTCTTTACGATTACGCGTGGCATTAATAAAAATCTCGAGCTGAGCCCGTGCTTTACTTTGACCTACGTATTCATCAAGTTGTTTTGGTCGCAGAGCTCGTTCAATAACTGCTTCGGCATGACCGGCACCGGGGCTGACAATACGCTCGTTACCATCATCAATATTAAGATCATCGGTGCGGATTGTCATTTGTTTTTAGCCCTTCGAAAGCGATTTTAGTGCTAGCTTGATACCATCTGAGACCGTGATATCCGCTGGAACTTGACGAACCGCAAGGTGGGCTTCTTTATCAGAATATCCAAGTGCTAGTAGGGCTTGCGTTATTTCAGAGACAATATCAGGCTTACTAGATTTGTTCTGACCTAAACCTAGGTCAGGGGCAAGCTTTCCTTTTAGCTCAAGCAGGAGACGCTCAGCAGTTTTTTTACCAATTCCGGGTACTCGAGTTAGTGTGCCGGGCTCTTGAATGGTAATTGCTTGAACAAGTTCATTGACGCTCATTCCGGATAAGACTGCCAAGGCGGTACGAGCACCGACCCCACTAATCTTGATGAGAGACCGAAAGGCATCGCGTTCTGCATTTGTGGCAAAACCGAATAATTGCTGTTGGTCTTCCCGCACATGAAAATGGGTTAGTAATGTTAGTTGTTGCCCAACAAGGGGAAGTTGATACAAAGTACTCATCGGTACATCGACCTCATAACCCACCCCATTGCAATCAATGAGTAATTTGGGTGCCGTGATGCTAATTAGGGTGCCTTGAATGCGTCCAATCATGCCTCTATCTTACTGCTTCGTTCGCCCGCCTTGCACTTGATGGTGATGAGCCGCACAAATAGCAACCCCCAAGGCATCAGCGGCATCCGGAGAGGGACTCTTGTTAAGCTTGAGTAGGCGTTTAACCATCTCTTGCATTTGTAATTTACTTGCCCGACCAGTACCCACAATAGCTTGTTTCACACCACGCGCACTATATTCCGTAACAGCTAATCCAGTGGAAACCATAGCAGCAATTACTGCACCCCGAGCTTGACCTAACATCAAGGTAGAACGTGGATTGACATTGAGGAAGATCTCTTCAATTGCTGCTGCATCGGGTTGATAGGTCAATAAAACCTCTTGCACCCCACTGTATAGAGTACCAAGGCGATTAGGCAGACCTAGGTCAATAGAGCCACTCTCAATAATCCCCGAACTGATATAGCGTAATCGTTGACCCTCAATTTCAATGACACCAAAGCCGGTTGTCCTTAAACCTGGATCGATACCTAGCCAGCGCATCAACAATTAATGCCTAAAGTGACGTGTGTTGGTAAAGAGCATCGTAATTCCATGTTCGTTGGCCGCTTCAATGACCTCGTCATCACGCATACTCCCCCCTGGCTGAATCACACTGCTAGCACCTGCAGCGACCACTATATCTAAACCATCCCGAAATGGGAAAAAGGCATCGCTAGCCACCGCTGAGCCCTTGAGGCTTAAACCTGCATGTTCTGCTTTAATACTGGCGATTCGGGCAGAATCAATCCGACTCATTTGCCCAGCGCCGACCCCCAAGGTCATGCCATTAGCACAGTAAACGATTGCATTTGATTTAACAAATTTAGCAACGCGCCATGCAAATATTAGGTCGGTGAGTTCTGTGGGAGTTGGGTGGCGTTTTGTAACAACCTTTAGTTCATTTTGAAGAACATTTTTAGAGTCACTCGATTGCACCAATAGGCCACCACCAACGCGTTTCAGATCATATTGATTCAGGCTCGAAGCACCCTTGGGAAGCGGTATTTGTAATAAACGCACATTTTGTTTGCTAGCAAAGATAGTTTTGGCAGCCTCACTAAAGTTAGGAGCAATGAGGACTTCTACAAACTGTTTGGCAACGGCTTGCGCACACGCTTCATCGCACTCCCGATTAAGGGCAATGATGCCTCCAAATGCAGAAGTGGGATCTGTTTGTAGGGCTTTTTGATACGCTTCAAACACAGTGTTCGCAATTGCAACGCCACAGGGATTGGCATGTTTAATAATGACGCAAGCTGCTTGACTATCACTGATACTCTTAACGCATTCCCAAGCGGCATCTGCATCGGCAATATTATTAAAAGACAGCTCTTTGCCTTGTAACTGAGTGTAATGCGCGAGACTACCAGCCGACGCTTTGATATCGCGATAGAAAGCGGCTGATTGATGCGGGTTCTCACCATAGCGCATTTCTTGCACTCGTTCAAAGGCTAAGTGGAGTGTTTTTGGATATGGATTGCGTTTGGAGTGATCCTGTTGTTCATTCAGCGAGGATAGATAATTTGCAATTGCACCATCGTATTGGGCAGTATGTGCAAATACTTTCTTGGCATAGGCTAGATTACTTGTATATGAGACTGTATTCTGGTTGTTGCGCATCTCATCGAGAACTGCAGAGTAATCGGACGGCGATACAAGTACTGTGACATCTTGATGATTTTTAGCAGCAGCACGTAACATGGCTGGACCACCAATATCGATGTTCTCAACCGCGTCCTCAAAACTGCAATCTGACTTAGTAATAGTTTCCGTAAAGGGGTAAAGATTAATTACCAAGAGATCAATGGTCTCAATCCCATGCTCTTTAATGGCAGCCATATGTTCTTTAGAGTCACGGCGCGCTAATAATCCACCATGGACCTTAGGGTGAAGGGTTTTGACACGACCATCGAGCATCTCAGGAAATCCTGTGAGGGTTGAGACCTCGGTCACTGGAATACCTTTCTCAGTAAGTAATTTTGCTGTTCCACCGGTGGAGATTAGCTTTACACCCAGTTGATGAAGGGCTTGGGCAAATTCCACAATGTCATTCTTATCGGAAACAGAAAGTAGGGCGGTACGAATCATTATTTAGATTAGTTGGTGTTCAAGAAGTTTTTTGCGTAAGGTATTTCGATTAATTCCCAGATAGACAGCAGCAAGGGATTGATTTTGTTTGGCATGTGCCATAACGAGCTCAAGCATCGGCTTTTCCACCACACTCAAAACCATTTGATAAATATCATTGGGGGGCGTACCCTTGAGATCATCAAGGTAGCGCTGCAGATTGAGCTCAATACACTCGGTTACAGGATGTTTATTACTTGGCATTGATAAAAATTTAGGCTGCTTCTAAAAAAAGGAGTTGATCGGAATAAAGTTTCATTTCGTTAAAATAGTCATTGACCATTTGTAATTGGGCTTTACAGTCATCGGCTGTATTCATAAGGTGCCGAAAGGCATGAGAATTACGCAAACCCTTGCAGTACCAGCCAATATGCTTACGCGCTGTTCGTAAGCCCGTATATTCGCCATAAAAAGAGTAGTGATCCTCTAAATGCCCATTCATGATTGCTTGGATTTCCGCGATTTGTGGATTTGGTAACTTTTCCCCAGTTCTCAAGAAATGATTAATCTCACGAAATATCCAAGGTCTCCCTTGCGCAGCACGGCCAACCATTAAGGCATCAACACCGGTATATTCGAGTACCCATTGAGCTTTTTCTGGTGAAGTGATATCGCCATTAGCAACCACAGGAATGCCAATGGACTCTTTTACAGCACGAATCGTGTCATATTCAGCTGCACCATGATACAAGTCTGCCCGAGTTCTCCCATGAATTGTGAGCATGCTAATACCTGCATCTTCGGCAATTTTTGCGATTGTGAGTGCGTTCTTATTTTCTCGATCCCAGCCAGTACGAATTTTGAGAGTGACTGGGACAGCATCTGGACCGATACCTACAGCATTAACTACGGATTCCACAATCTGCTGAACAAGGGGTTGATCTTTTAGTAAGGCTGAGCCGGCAGCGACATTGCAAACTTTTTTAGCTGGGCAGCCCATATTGATATCAATAATTTGGGCGCCACGATCGACATTGAGTTTGGCAGCGGCAGCCATCATGCTGGGATCGGCACCCGCAATTTGGACCGCAATGGGTTTGAACTCGCCCACATGGTTGGCGCGGAGTTGGGTTTTTTCACTATTCCACAGTAATGCATTAGAGGCGATCATTTCGGAGACAGCATAGCCGGCCCCTAATTTCTTACAAAGTTGTCGAAAGGGTCTGTCTGTAACCCCTGCCATCGGTGCGACAAAAAGCGCATTGGCTAATTTGTGAGGACCGATTTGCATACGCTTGGAAATATGATTGAAGTAGAGACGTCACTGTATCACAAGAGGAATGGTACTGCTTAATTTTTAAGCAAATAAGAGTGGACTTTTAGCGACGACCAAACATCATTTGCCTGGCAAGGGTTGTTTTGAAGGGTGGCACCCATTGCAATGCGGTCAAAGCTAAACCGCGTGACAGGCTAACTGGCAGCAAGGGTGAGGTGAATACCCTTGCCAAGAAATCAGTAATACCAATCGTGGCGCGTCGGTCGATTTCTCGGCTCTTTGCATACTCTTGTAAGGATGTTTGTATGTGATGTTGGGATTGATCTTTCACTTTAAATAGGCCAGCTAATTTTTCTGCTAAGAGATAAGCATCTCGTAATCCGAGATTAAGACCTTGGCCAGCAACAGGGTGAAGAGTTTGTGCCGCATTGCCAATCCATACCTCATGACCTTCGCAAACATGTTTACGATAGTTAAGCCCCAAATCGTAGAGACGACGATTAGCAATAGCTGTGAAAGCACCTAAGCGATAACCAAATTTACTTTGTAATTCTCTAAGGAATTCTGTTTCATTCAGATTTAAACGTCTTTGGCTGGAATGAGGAGATGCGCACCATACTAAATTGAGAGTATTGGGCCCTTGATGGCTGGGCAAAAGGGCTAATGGCCCTTCGTCTGTAAAGCGCTCCCAGGCTTGATGAGGTATTGTCTTTTCTACATTAACGGTGCCAACGAGAGCAGATTGCTGATAGTCGCGTCCCGATTCAATCCAGTCTTGGTCTTTAAATAAACCCCCTTCAGCATGGACTAAACAATCTGTCTCAAAAATCGGTACAGATACGCCAACATCATGCTGCCAATCAAAATGAGGGGCATGCTTTTGAATAGACCGCAAAGCCTTTCTAAGCGCAATATGAATATCGGTATAACGGCTAATGTGGCCTAAGGCTTCTTGCTTCAGTTCTTCTCGGGTCATGAGGGCGCGTCCAAATTGCCCAGCTTGAGATACATGAATTTGATGAATAGCCGGGCAGTGATCGGGCCATGCATGAATTGTGTCCAAAAGGAGTTTGCTACCGTGCGATAAGGCGATACCGCGACTATCCCCTGCTTGTATGCCTGCATCATCAGCTGGATTACGATCTACCAAGAGAAGGGCTAAGCCCGAGTTTTTTTGTAACAGCCAAGCCGCACAGGCTAGGCCAACAGGGCCGCCTCCCTGAATCACAACGGAATATGATTTGCTCATAGCAATGATCGCGTTAGGAGCGAACGATCGCTTCAATCTCAAGAGGGTCCACTGGAACCCCGCGAGAGATAAGTTCACAGCCCTGATCAGTGACAACTGCATCATCTTCAATCCGAATTCCAATATTCCAAAATACTTTTGGAATATCGTCAGCCGGTTGAATATATAAGCCGGGCTCAATCGTGAGCACCATATCTTTTTTGAGAACACGCCATGGCTTTTCTTGATCAACTGGTTGATTGATATGGGACTCGCGATAAGAGCCTACATCATGAACATCCATGCCCAGCCAGTGACTCGTACGGTGCATATAGAAGCGTTTGTATGCGCCCAACTCAATCGCATTATCCAAGGAACCAACATCACTGAGTTTGATGAGTTTTTCATCAATCAATCCTTGAGTGAGCACTCGTATCGCAGCGTGATGCGGATCAATGAAGGTTTTACCAGGGCGGGTTTGAGCAACAGCAGCTTCTTGTGCGGCTAAGGTAATGTCATATAGAGCGCGTTGACTAGCACTGTAGCGGCCATTAATCGGAAAGGTCCGTGTGATGTCCGATGCATAGCCATTAAGCTCGCAGCCCGCATCAATTAAACAAAGATCACCGTCGAGTAATTCGGCGGAACCTGCGCGGTGATGCAGGACACAGGCATTAGCACCTGCGGCAACAATACTGTTATATGCAACGCTTTGTGCACCACGATAGCGAAACTCATACAGAAGCTCTGCTTCCAGCTGATACTCTCGTTTGCCGGGTTTGCAGGAGCGCATTGCCCGAATATGGGCTTCTGCAGAAATAGCAGCCGCTTGGCGCATGGTCTCGATCTCACCGGGACCTTTGAAGAGACGCATCTCATGAATCAAGGATTCGATATTATGAAAGACCTCGGGAGAAGCCGTTCCCGCTCTTGCTTGTTGACGCACATGACTCATCCAGTCACGGATCTGATGATCAACCTGAGCGTTACTAGCGAGGCGAACATAAATAGCGTTTTGATTAGCTAGAAACTCGGGTAACTTTTTGCCGAGGTCGGTGTTGGAATAGGCAGCATCGAGATGCAAAATCTCTGGAGCAGCTTCTGGTCCTAAGCGATAGCCATCCCAGATTTCACGTTCAAGGTCTTTGGGTCGACAAAATAAATGACTTTCAAAGCCTGTTTTCTGAATCAACATGACTAAGGTTGCACCGGGCTCATCAAAGCCGGTGAGATAGAAAAAATCGCTATCGTGTCGATACGGAAAATCACTATCCCGATTACGAGCCTTTTCTTCTGCTGTCGAAAGAATGACCACACCACTCCCGCTCTTGGCCTGTATATTCTGCGCCAGACGAACTCGCCGCTGCTGGCATGCAACGATGAGAGGATTATGAGAAGAGAGATGGTTCATAAGGATTCAGATTTATTTAGCTCAGCCAATCGTTCGGGGCTCCCTACATCGTGCCACGAACCTCGATAATTTTCACCAGAAACCCGATTATCTGCCATCGCCTTACGTAATAAAGGGGCTAGTTTGGCACTTTGACCAGGAATAAGGTCCTTAAATAGGGCACGATGATAAATGCCAATCCCAGAAAAGGTCAGTTTTGGAATACCTTTGGTCGCAGGCCTTGCATCCCTCACGATTTGTTCATCGAGATAAAAGTCACCATGGGGGTGCTGGCGTGGATTGGGTACCAAAATTAGGTGGGCTAAAAATTGCTGTTGGGAACGAAGCTCAAGGATTCGATTTAGGAGATCATTAATCGGAAAATGAGGGGCAAAGACGTCACCGTTCATTGCTAAAAAATAATCATTCGCTTTCAGAAGTGAGAGAGCCTTACAAATTCCACCAGCTGTTTCAAGAGCAGTTTCTTCTTTAGAGTACTCAATGCGCAGACCAAGTGACTCGCCGGTACCTAAGGCCGCCTCAATTTGCTCTCCCAGCCAAGCATGATTAATGACAACTTGTTTGACGCCGACCTTTGCTAAACCCTCAAGATGCCACGCTAGTAATGACTTACCATGAACCTCTAGCAGTGGTTTAGGAATGGTGTCGGTTAATGGACGCATACGCTCACCACGGCCAGCGGCTAGCAATAAGCAGGGAACAGAGTTTGATAGATTGAATGCAGATGTAGCGCTCATACTTTACTAACTTCTATTCGATCCAAAATTCGAAGTAGGGGCTTTAAAGCAATATAGCGCGACGCAACTGCGCGAACGTATTTCAATACTAGAGGAATATCTTTTAGGTAATTTTCTTTACCATCTCGGTGATAAAGACGTGCAAAGATACCAAGAATCTTAAGGTGGCGCTGTAATCCCATCCACTCAAAATCACGATAGAAATCTGCAAAGTCACTGGGAACCCCAAGACCTACTTTACGAGCCCTTTCCCAGTAGTCAATCAAAAAATCAATGACTTCTTCTTCTGACCATTCGATATACGCATCTCTCCAGAGCGAAACTGCATCGTAAGTAATGGGTCCATATAGAGCATCCTGAAAATCTAAGACCCCCGGATTATTTTGATCGGTGTACATTAAATTACGCGAGTGATAATCACGGTGCACATAAACCTGAGTTTGTGCCACATTATTTTCTTTGATGAGGGTAAAGATCGTTCCGAGATCTGTTTGCTCTTTTTGATCTAATGGAGTTTGATGATGACACTTGAGATACCACTCTTCAAACAAATCCATTTCACGCTGTAGGGTGGCAGCATCATAGGGGGGGAGAACATGCGGCCGACTAGCTAATTGCATCTTAATGAGTGCATCACTCGCGTCTCCATAGAGCTGTTTGGCATTCTTCTTATCAATGCTATCAAGATATGTTTTTGTACCCAAATCACTTAGAAGTAAAAATCCCTCCGCGTAGTTCTCTGCCATGACCGTCGGTACATTAAGCCCGGCATTTTGTAGAATTTTGGCAACCTGTACAAATGGCCCTAGAGCTTCTTTATTAGGAGGCGCGTCCATCACAATTAGGGCAGAATGCTCAGGATGATCACATTCAAGACGAAAGTAGCGACGAAAGCTCGCATCAGCAGAAGCAGGTTTAAGGGTAGGGGTTTTAAGGCCCCACCGACCCTTTTGGCTTTCTAGCCAGGCATTGATTTGTAGAAGGCGGTTATCAGGCATGATCGATTCGTATAATAAGGCTGTCTGCATCCATGAGTCATTATCGCCGTCGCGCTGGCATTAGCGCCCATCTTCTATCCATAGAGACCCTGCGCGCGATCCTGGGCCTTACTCTAGTGCCTATTATTTTTTGGCACATACCAGCACATGGCCAAAATTTGGGTCCCATGATCAATAGTATTGCGCCATTATTACCATCGCAGCAACAGAATCAAGCCCAACAGCAACTACAAAATCAAGCGCCCACGCCGATCGGTGATCCACCAAAACCTCTGGCAGTAGGTTCTGTACCAACCCTTACTTTAGTACCTAGTCGCGGTGAAGTGACGACCCTGAAGTTAGATGATCAGTTGCGCCAAGGTAAAGCAATTCCAGATAACCAAGCTCTGACATTCACATTTAGTGATGAAATTGATGGCGTTGTAGATCGTGATATGAAACTAAAAGGTCGGGCACAAATACGCCGTAATGCCACCATCATTAAGGCCGATGAAATTATCTACAACCCAGATACTGATATTGCCGATTTGATTGGTAACGCACAGTTAATTAAAGACAATACTGAATTTTCTGGGCCCCGCGCACGTTTTAAAGTAGATGCTCACCAAGGAGAAATGGATCAACCTAATTATGAGTTACGGGAGGTTCGCGGTCGAGGAAAGGCAAATAAATTAACGATTGAGTCTGCCGAGGTGTTTGTTTTTGATAAATCAATATATACAACGTGTAGCCCTGAGAACTTAGATTGGTATTTCACGGCAAGTCGTGTTGAGATTGATCAGGAACAAAAGGTGATGACCGGCAAGAACGGGGTCATGCGCTTTTTTGATGTGCCCATCATGTACGCACCTTATTTTAGATTGCCGACTTCAAATCAGAGGCGCTCAGGTTTCTTATCTCCAACCATTGTTAACAACTCCAAGAATGGTTTGGATATTTCTCAGTCGTACTATATGAACATTGCGCCGAATCGTGATCTAACAATTACCCCACGATTTATGAATCATCGAGGTACTCTTTTAGGCGGTGATTTTCGCTTTATTGATCCGAAGTATTCGGGCACCCTTAGTGGGCAGTATTTAAACTATGACAAGATTACTGGTAGTAATCGATGGAAATACGATTGGCAACAAAGACAACTGATCGGACCAGCATGGAATGCTTATGTCAACATGAGCAAGGTCTCAGACAGCTTCTATCCCATTGATTTCTCCTATGGACTTGGTGGAGTGGTCACCAATCAATTTAGACAAGAGATCGGAACAAATTATGGTGGCATCAAAGACTGGAGTTTCACGGCGCGCGCTTTGACCTTTCAGACCTTACAACCAGACCCCACCGCAACCGTTGTTTCCCCATACAACATCCTGCCACAGGTAACAGCAAATTATAGTAACCGCGGTAATCTTAATACGCCGGGTTCGTATGCTGGAACCTTTGGAAGAGGTCCGGATTTAACGTTTGGCGCAGATTTCACTCGCTTCTCATACAACACCAATAATTTGTATGCTCCAGCCTCTGGCATGCCACAGGGTGGAGCATTTAGTCAGGCAGACCGAACCGTGATTCGGGGAAGTATTGCGATGCCTACGATTACTCCTGGCTATTATCTAAAACCAAAATTGAGCTTTCAGGCAAGCCAATACTCAGCCGCTTTGTCGACAAGCGCCTTGTACCAACCAAACCAAGCATTAAATCAACCAGTACAGGGGTTTGCATTACCGACCTTAAGCCTTGATTCTGGATTAGCCTTTGAGCGCGATGCGGATGAGATGAAATGGTTCTTTGGTCGAGACATACTCGTTACCATGGAGCCCCGCGCTTTCTATGTGTATACGCCATTTCAGAGTCAGGCTCAGACACCACTATTTGATACTGCCGATGCTGGTTTTGGGGTGACCCAAATCTTTAGTGAAAATACCTTTGTGGGTAGTGACCGCGTAGCGGACAGCAATAAATTAACCACCGGCCTAACTAGTCGAATTCTTGAGGCAAATACTGGCGCTGAGAGGGCAACAGTGACCTTAGCCCAACGTCTAGATTTCGCAGGTCAGCGCGTTGGTTTAAATGGCACGATTACAAATCCAATACGCTACTCAGATACTTTAGGGGCCAGTACCATTCGTTTAATGGGCAATTTCAATGTAGATTTATTTGGCCAATACAATTCGGAACTTAATCGCTTTGTTCAAAGCAGCATAGGCGCTGGTTGGCGACCAACGCCAGGCCGCAGCCTTAATTTTGCTTATCGAAACGTCTGGAATCCGCCTGCTGCAGGTAGTAATTCCGGTGTTACAACCACGGATCAATATAATGCGTTTGGCGAATGGCCTGTCTTTAAAAAGTATCGAGTGCTTGGCCGTTGGGGCTATGATGCGTTAGCATTAAAGACCTTAAATGGTCTAGTGGGATTGCAGTATGACGAGGATTGTTGGACTGTAAGACTTGCTTATTCAGAGGCGCGCAACACCTCACAAATCACCACCTATCAGACTCTTTTTCAATTAGAATTTAGAGGATTTGGTAGTGTTGGAAAAGATCCAATAGATTTAATGCAACTGAATGTTCCTGGCTACCAGCCTGTTGTAAAACCCTTACCACCCTCACCATACGAAAACTATCAATAATGGCCTTGCGTAGTATTCAATTACTCTATCGGATCTTTATTGGCATATCCAGTTGCTTGGTGTTGATAATTGCAATACATGCCAGTAACTCTTATGCGCAAGCTAGTCCAGCTAGCACGAATACCAAAATCAGAAATATCGATGGAGTTGTTGCGGTTGTCAATACGGGAGTAGTAACGCGCAAAGAAGTGGATGACCGTATTGCATCCCTTCAAAAACAGGGGCCGGCGGGCGGAAAGAAACTGCCTGAAGGTGAAGAGTTACGCAAACAGGTTCTCGAAAGCTTAATTTTAGAAAAAATACAAATTCAGGAAGCAGAGCAGGCTGGCTTAGCAGTTGCCAATAAAGAGCTCAATAAAATTATTGAAGATATTGCCATGCGGAATAAATTAACCATGACCGAGTTTAGGGGCACGATTATAAAAACGGGTATGAGTTTTGAGCGCTATAGAGAACTACTTCGCGAAGACGTATTAAAATCGCGCTTACGAGAACGCGAAGTTGATTCACAAATTAAGATTTCAGATGCTGAGATCGATAACTTCATCGTTGAACAAATGCAACGGCGGGGTGCTGATACCAGCACCACACGGGCATCAGGCCCTGAAGAGATTGCAGTTGCCCAAATTTTTATTCCAGTAGAAGAGGGTGCAGGACCCAGTGCTCAGGCAGATGCTAGAAAAAAAGCAGAATCAATCCTAAAAGAGGCTCGTGGCGATGCTGATTTTATTCAATTAGGCGCAAAGGCTAATAAAGAGAATTCGAAGATCAAGTTTCAAGATTTAGGTTACCGAACGCAAGATCGTCTACCCCAAATTTTTATAGAGTCCGTTCGTAATCTTGGCCCAGGTCAAGTTGCCTCTTCTGTAGTTCGAAGCCCAGCAGGCTTTCATGTACTTAAAGTCATGGATCGACGAAGTGCTGGGTCTGGAACCCGCGCTGCTAGTAATGCGAACCCTCTTGATGCTACTCCGCAAAATCTAACTGTTACCCAAACTCTAGCCCGACATATATTGATTCGGCAACGCCAAGGTTTGCAGGATGCTGATGTTGAGCGACGCCTCCAGGGATACCGTGATCAGATTCGTGCGAAGACCGCAGATTTTGAGTCCATGGCCAAGAAATTTTCAGAGGATGGCTCTGCACAAAATGGCGGTGTGTTGGGTTGGATGGGGCCTGGCGATCTTGTGCCCCCATTCGAGATTGCCATGAACCGTTTACAAATTGGTGAAGTTAGTGACCCAGTAAAGACTGAATTTGGCTGGCATTTAATTCAGGTAATGGAGCGACGTGATGCACAGCTTACCGTTGAGAAGCAACGGGAGTTTGCGCGCGCAGCTATTCGAGAGAGAAAATTTGAGCAAACCTATCAAGACTGGTTAAGGCAATTACGCGATACAGCAACAGTCAAGATTTTGAACGTGGATGAACAGTTCCGTTAAATTAGCAATCAGTTCAGGAGAGCCCGCTGGTATTGGACCAGAGGTATCGATTGCAGCTGCTAACGCATTTATTGGCGATAATCCTGATGTCAAAATCACTCTGTATGGTGATCGTAGCCTACTACAGACTCAAGGTCTGGCAAGTCAAATTCAGATTGCTCATATCCCGCTTATCCAGCCAAACATCATCGGCAAACTAAATCTAGAAAACGCTCCGTATGTTCTTTCTGTGATTCAAGAAGCAAGCTCTGCCTGTCGCAAGGGTATACATGACGCTTTGGTGACCGCTCCTGTACAGAAAAGTATATTAAATACACCTTCGATCAAGTTTAGGGGCCATACCGAGTTCTTAGCTCAATTAGATAGCAAAGATCAGGTGGTGATGATGCTATGCGGGCATATCCGAGATCCAAAGAGTGGAAGCAATCAAGCATTTCCATTGCGGGTTGCATTGGCAACAACTCATTTAGCGATCCAAGATGTTCCTCAAGCCATTCAATATCAATCCTTATTGCAAACCTTACGCATCATTCATGCCGATTTGCAAACCCGTTTTGGTATTGCTAACCCCATCATTATGGTCACCGGCCTAAATCCCCACGCTGGTGAAGATGGGCAACTGGGGACGGAAGAAATTGAGATATTGATGCCGGTAATCAAGGCAGCTAAAGCCGAGGGGATCAACGCATCCGGACCTTATCCAGCCGATACACTTTTCAATCCAGTTCGTTTGCAAGCAGCAGATGTCGTTCTGGCGATGTATCACGATCAAGGCTTGGCCCCCTTTAAGTTTGCAACCTTTACCGAGGGGGTCAACATTACTTTAGGCCTCTCGTATATTCGTTCATCAGTTGACCATGGCACCGCTCTGGATATTGCAGGACAGGGTAAAGCAGATTGGCAGAGCATGTTAGCTGCACTAAATATGGCTAAAGAGCTCAGCGTCAGACAGAAGCGATTGAATGCATCAGGCACGTAAGCGATTTGGCCAAAACTTTCTAATTGATGGGGGGGTTATTTCAGGGATTGTGCGAGCGCTGGCGCCTGAACCCATGACGCATCTTTTAGAAATTGGCCCTGGTTTGGGCGCATTAACATTGCCCTTACTCACTCAGGTAAACCATTTAGATGTCCTCGAAATCGATCGTGACCTAGTGCACTATTGGCAGGAGCAAAAGCAAAAACAGGCCTTAACTGGATTAAATATTATTGAGGGTGATGCGCTTGAATTTGATTTTCAATCATGGGCTCAGCGGGGCAAGGCAGGCAAACAACGAAGTTGCATTATTGGTAATCTCCCGTACAACATTTCTTCGCCACTACTTTTTCATTTAATCTCAGCAGCACCCTGGATCGATGAGCAGGTTTTTATGTTACAAGCCGAGGTAATAGAGCGTATTACAGCATCAGCAGGCAACTCTGAATACAGTCGCATATCGGTCATGTTGCAAGCGCGCTACCACGTAGAGCAAATCATGGATGTGCCACCAGAAGCTTTTGAACCCAAACCCAAGGTGAACTCAGCAGTAGTGCGTATGATCCCGCGCCGTGATTTCGATCTCACTGAGAAAGAGTGGACTTCGTTAAGCAGACTCGTAGCAATGGCCTTTGCACAAAGACGTAAGATGTTACGTAGTAATTTATTTGAACTCCAAGCAGAACTCATGCTTTCTGAAGAGGAGTTAAAAGCAAGGGCGCAAGAGATTGCGGTTGAGCGTTATATTGAATGGGCCAAGATCTTAGTTAAAACGTCATAAAAAGCTTGAAACCAGCTTATTAGTACGCTTTAGGATCAATACGACGCATCTCACCCTCAATCCAGGACTCAACTTCTGTGTGCAGTTGATCACCTGATTTTCCTGAAGAGGCGATTGCCGGACCAATCGACACGGTGATCAGCCCTGGGTATTTCAAGAAACTATTACGTGGCCAATAACGACCGGCATTATGAGCAACAGGTAGGACTGTTGCCTGGGTCAAGCCAGCAAGTCGGGCGCCGCCCTTGCGATAGGGTTTATGTGATCCAACCGGAGTGCGCGTCCCTTCTGGAAACAAAATAATCCACTTTCCAGCTTTGAGGCGAGCCTTGCCCTGATTGGTCACCGAGATTGCAGAGCTTTCTTTGGCGGAACGATTGATGTGAATCATATTGAGTAAGCCCATGACCCAACCAAAAAAAGGGATCCATAACAACTCACGCTTAAAGACATAGCAAAGATCTTTGGGGAACATGTTGAGATAAGCAATCGTTTCCCAAGCGGATTGATGTTTGCTGAGGATGACAATCGGCTGATCCTGAACGGCATTAACATGCTCCATACCTAACACTTGATACCGAATTCCGCAAAAGAACTCAAGAAAATGAATAATGCTTTTACCCCAAAACTGAATAAGCTGATAGCGTTTATGTTCGTTGATAAAGGGAAAGCTTAATAAGCAAAATACAGCGTAAGGCGGCGTGAACAGAATCAAACTTAGAAAAAATAAAAAGGAACGTAACCAAATCATGACTGGGACACGATATGTTTAGCAAATGCCATCAGATCTGGGTGTATCTGAGTTCCCTCGGGTAAGTCGGCATGATTCATTGTGGATCCTTTGCCGGTTAAAACCAGATGCGGTGTTGCACCCAAGGCAGTACCTGCTAACAAGTCACGCAGTGAGTCTCCCACAATCGGAATATTATTTAAAGGTAGATCCTGAGTGGCTCGATCCTTAAGATAGCGCTTAGCAATTTCATGCATTAATCCTGGTTTTGGTTTGCGGCATAAGCATTGATCCTCATCAACATGGGGACAAAAGAAAATCCCATCAATTTTGCCACCGAGGGGCTTTAGTAAATCCATCATTTTTTGATGCATTGCATGTAACTCAGAGAGTGGGTAAAAGCCCCGTGCAATACCGGATTGATTGGTGGCGATTGTCAAAATGTAGCCCGCCTGGGAAAGTAAAGCAATTGCCTCTAGGCTATTAGGGATGGGTACCCATTCCTCTGCTGATTTAACGTAGTCATCACGATCCTCATTGATCACACCATCGCGATCCAAAATAATGAGTTTACTGACCGCTAGACTCATGCAAGCTTACCGATATCGGCTACCAAATTCATTTTCTGATGAAGCTGATTTAAAAGCGCTATACGGTTTTGTCTAAGTTGCAAATCCTCATCCATCACCATGACATCAGAAAAGAATTGATCAATCGGTTGGCTAAGCGCTACAAGATTTTGGAGTAAACCGATAAAATCTTGACTCTTAAATTGTTGGTCCAGTTTTGGGCTAAGAGCCTCTAAGGACTTCAAAAGGTTTATTTCAGCCGGAAGACGCAAAAGTTGAGTTTGAACCTCAGACGGTAATTTACCCTCCATTTTTTTCAGAATATTGCTAATGCGTTTGTTAGCCGCTGCTAGCTGAGTAGCCTCACTCAGCTCGTTAAAGCTACGGACTGCCTCTAAGCGAACAGTTAAATCATTGATCTTGCCTGGATTCATGCATAAGACAGATTCAATCTCTGGAACTGTATACGGTTTATCACCCAGTAAATGATCTTTAAGATAAGCTCTTAATCGTTCTAGAATAAATTGATAGATCGCCTCTTCATTAACTTCATTTTTTAGAGTAACACCTGAAAACTGGTTTTTTGCTAGACCAATTAATGTATTAAGGTCTAAGGGTAAATTCTTTTCAATCAAAAGTCGGCAAATACCCAGAGCATGTCTCCGAAGGGCAAAGGGGTCTTTATCACCGGTTGGGACTAAGCCAATAGCCCAAATACCCACAATGGTTTCTAATTTATCGGCAATTGCAAGAACAGTACCGACTAGGGTTTTTGGAAGAGCATCACCAGCAAAACGCGGTAAGTAATGTTCGCTACAAGCGGCAGCAACATCTGGATGCTCGTGGTCTGCTAAAGCGTAATATTGACCCATTACTCCCTGTAGCTCGGGAAACTCACCAACCATATCACTCAGTAAGTCAGTCTTAGCAAGTTCAGCAGCTCGGCTAACAGTTTTTGGGTCGATCCCAATACCAGCCTCATGAATTTGATTGGCAATATGGATTGCAATGGCTTGCACCCGTCCCATTCGTTCTAATTGATTGCCCAATTGGTTGTGATAGACGACCTTAGCCAAATCAGCGATACGAGACTCTAAGGAGCGTTTTTTATCTTGTTGAAAGAAAAAACGGGCATCGGAAAGGCGCGGACGAATGACACGCTCATTCCCCGAGATAATTCCTTCGGGTCGCTGGGTTGCTATATTTGAAACAATTAAAAAGCGATTTTTTAGTTTGCCTGCATCATCAGTCAATGCAAAATACTTTTGATTTGTTTGCATGGTCAGAATTAAACATTCTTGTGGCACGTCTAAAAATTCAGGGTCAAAATGACAGGTATAGATCGCAGGAAACTCAACTAAAGCAGTTACTTCATCCAATAGAGAGTCTGGCATTAATACTCTATCGGACTGAGCTGCTTTGAGTAATTCAGCCTCGATAAGTTGGCGCCTTTTTGAAAATGAGGCAATCACTTTGCCCTCGCGCTCAAGCGTGTTTTCATAATCGACTGCAGACTGAATAGCAATTGGACCAGAGGACATAAAGCGATGACCCTCAGTAGCGTTACTTGCTGTCATACCGAAGACCTGAATAGGGAGAACGTGTGAGCCATGCATGGCAACAATACGATGAACAGGCCTTGCAAACTCAACATCTTGCAAATCACCATTGGCGTTATGCACTTGGTAATGCATCATTTTGGCAATTGGTAATTGCTTGACTGCCTCTTCAAATGCTAGTTGAAGACTGTTTTGTAGATCTGCCCCTTTGGCAGTAACGTTGAGGTAAAGAGCCTCATTTTTACCCTCACCACTTTTTTCTAATTGACTAATCGGAGTATTGGCATAACCAAGGGCCGCCAGTTTCTTTTGTAAGGGCGCGCTTGCTTGACCGCGCTCATCAAATGCAATTGAGGTGGGTAATAGCTTTTCACGCACTGGATGATCTGGCGCTTGTAGAACAACATCTTCGATTAATAAAGCAAGTCTTCTAGGGCTGGCAAAGGATTGCAACTTGGCATTTGCACCTATTAAATGGACCTGATTTAATGATTGAAAGACCGATTGAGCAAAAGAATCACCTAAGCGTTTCAAAGTCTTTGGTGGTAACTCTTCAGTAAAAAGCTCAACTAACAAAGCAGCAGATTTCATGGGGGCTGATACCTTATACAGATTTCTTTTGGAGCATCGGAAAGCCCAGTTGTTCACGTGACTCGAAGTAGGCTTGGGCAACTAATCGGGATAAATTACGAATACGTCCAATGTAAGCGGCACGCTCTGTTACAGAAATGGCACCCCGCGCATCAAGAAGATTAAAAGTATGAGCCGCCTTAAGAACCATCTCATACGCAGGGAGGACTAAAGCAAGTTCCATTAACCGTTTTGCTTCACTTTCATAATTAATAAAATTACTAAAGAGCAACTCCGTATTAGAGTGTTCAAAGTTATAGCGCGATTGCTCAACCTCGTTTTGGTGATAAACGTCACCATAAGAGACACCATCAGTCCAGACTAAATCAAAGACGTTTGAGCAGTTTTGTAAATACATCGCCAATCGCTCGATGCCATAAGTAATCTCGCCTAGGATTGGTTTGCAATCTATGCCACCCACTTGTTGAAAGTAGGTAAATTGAGTGACTTCCATGCCGTTTAACCAAACTTCCCAGCCAAGACCCCAGGCCCCTAAGGTCGGGTTTTCCCAATCGTCTTCGACAAAGCGGATATCGTTTTGCTTCAGATCAAGACCTAATGCTCGCAACGATCCTAGGTATAAGTCCAAAATATTATCGGGCGCAGGTTTAAGAACTACTTGGTATTGGTAGTAGTGTTGGAGTCGATTGGGGTTCTCGCCATAGCGCCCATCTTTGGGACGCCGTGAGGGTTGTACATAGGCAGCTTTCCATGGCTCAGGACCGATGGCACGCAAGAACGTGGCAGTGTGAGAGGTGCCGGCACCGACCTCTAGGTCAATCGGTTGTAGGAGTGCACAACCCTGCTGATCCCAGTAGTCCTGTAGCTTAAGAATGATTTGCTGA
>OFQP01000014.1_pt1 | contig 40779 bp, 47 predicted proteins | sample 1542771 | NCBI WGS metagenome assembly OFQP01 (sample SAMN05442509, study PRJEB24371) | freshwater metagenome | isolation source: Freshwater Lake | place: Canada: Niagara | collected 2012-08-09 | reverse complement strand
CCCTAAAGTGTAAGGTTGTTTGTCTGGTGCTATTGTTAATTTTCCATAGTACTCAGAAACTTCTTTAATATCTTTAGTCGAAGCACCAGGATATGTCATAATGATATAACCTAAATCGAAAGTTGCAGGACCAAAAGATTTTGTAATTCCAGCATAGTAATCAATTTCTTGTCCACCAGCTCCTGTTACGTTATCTTGAGCTCCAGTCCAGGCTCCTAAGTATAGATTAAAATCTCCTACTGGATGAGTAAAGTCAGCTCCTACAAATGGAGAGGCTGCATCTTTGTTTTGATCAATTCCTCTAAATACATACGCACTGGCTACTCCAGCATTAAATGTTAAAGAACCTTTTCCAATTTTAATTTCTGCATTTGCTGCTTGCGATAAAAAAAGCAAAGAAGCAAAAGAAGAAAGAATTATTTTTTTATTCATTTTTTTTCCTTAATAATTAAATTAGTTAATGAGAGGACTTCTATATATATTTTATATACATTAAAGACTTTAAAACAAATATCAGACTTGTGTTGCTTGCATGACACAATATGCAATTAGAGCATATGCACTAGATGCATAATTATTTAGACGTAATTTAATGGAAGGCTTGAAGTTTGTTTTATCTCTTCCATTGAAAAGGAGGTTGCAACTGAAAAGATGTCTATTTGATCTGTGAGTTTGGTATAGAACGTATTGTATTCTTCCATAGTTGGAACAAGCACTTTTAATAAGTAATCAATACTTCCACTTAATCTATAAAATTCAACAACTTCAGGCATAGAACTTATAATGCTTATAAACTTCTTGGCCCATTCCATATTGTGTTGATTGGTTCTAACAGAAACAAAAGCTACGGTTTTAAGATTAAGCTTGTTACGATCTGCCACCGCAACCTTCTTCTTTATATATCCCTCTTTATATAACTTATTAATTCTAGCCCAACATGGAGTGGCTGAAAGGTTCACTTTCTTTGATAATTCAGCAATTGGAATATCCGCATTTTCCTGAAGTTGGGATAATATTTTTTTATCTATCTCATTCATAATATTTTATTCTGATATAATTAGCATATTTGAAATAAAATACTAGTTTTAGCATTTAAAAAGCTAATTTTTAACTTATTTTTCTGCAAATATTGAATAAAACAGAAATAAATACTAAATCAATTCCAAATTAAAAAATTAATACAAAAGGAAATACAAAATGAAATTAATTAAAAAAATTGTTCTACTTTGGGCTTTGTTATTTACGGCTCCAGTAGTTGCAGCTCCAAGCGATTTTTTAGTAACTACTGATTGGTTAGAAAAAAATCTTAACAACCCTAAACTTCGATTAATTGAAGTAAGTGTTGATACTGGAGTATACGAAAGAGGTCATATTCAAGGTGCAGTAAATTTTAAATGGCACACTGATTTAGTGGATCCTGTAAAAAGAGATATCGCTAGCAAAGAAAATTTTGAAAAATTACTTCGTCAAGCAGGTGTTAATAATGACAGCACAATTGTAATCTACGGAGATAGCAATAACTGGTTTGCTGCGTGGGGTGCTTGGGTGTTTGATGTTTACGGAGTAAAAAATGTTAAGTTGCTTGATGGTGGCAGAAAGAAATGGGAAGCAGAAAAGAGACCTTTAACTCCACTTGCAACTCAAGTTGCTGCTGGAAATGTAAAAGTATCAGATGCTAACAATGCTTTACGAGCAAGATTAATTGATGTTGTAGCAATTGCTAATAAAAAATCTGATACAGCATTAGTGGATATTAGATCACCAGATGAGTTTACTGGAAAGATTTTTGCTCCAGCTGGCGTTCAAGAGACTGCGATTAGAGCTGGCCATATTCCAGGTGCAGTGAATGTTCCTTGGGGACAAGCTGTTGCTGAAGATGGAACGTTTAAATCTCCAGAAGAACTTAAAAAAGTTTACGCTGCAGTTGGTATTGATGGAAAAAAACCAATCATAACATATTGCAGAATTGGAGAACGTTCTAGTCATACTTGGTTCGCGCTAAGTAAAATTCTAGGTTACAACGTTAAAAATTATGATGGTTCATGGACAGAATACGGAAATTCTGTTGGTAACCCTGTAATTAATACAGCTGGAACTGTTTGGGGTGGAAAATAATAACTAATTAGCGAATTAAATCGCTGCTTGTTATCTTTCTAGAATTTAGTAAATCTTCTCTATTACGAAATAGCGGTACAATTTGTGCCGCTATTTTTTTTATTTCTAGGAGTTAAAATGATAAAAACAAATTCTCAAATAAACAATAACATTCCTTCATTTAAAAATTTTTTAGGAATAATTATAATTCTAATTATTGCTTTCATTTTAAATTCACGGATTGAAAATTTACAAGGAGGCACTGCTCTTTCTTTATCTTTATGGCTTGGAATTGCTTTTGGTGCAATTTTACAAAGAAGTAGATTTTGTTTTTATTGTTTAAGTAGAGATTTTATTGAATTAAAAAATGCAAAAGGATTACTTGGAATTATTGTTGCTCTTATTATTGGAACACTAGGTTATCATTTAATCTTTGGGGCTTTTCTTATTGATCCAATAGCGCCTCGTCTTCCGCCAAATGCTCATATCGCGCCTGTTAGTTGGGTTTTAGTATTAGGCTCTTTTTGCTTTGGTCTTGGAATGGCCATTGCTGGATCATGCATTAGTGCTCAACTTTATAGACTTGGCGAAGGTCTTTTATCGGCATTCATTGCATTTATTGGAATTATACTTGGGTTCGTTTTAGCTTTTTTAAGTTGGAACTTTCTTTATCTTAAAGCGATTCAACAAGCGCCTCTGGTTTGGTTCCCACACTACCTTGGATACAAAGGATCAATCGTTTTACAAATTACATTATTAATTTTTTTAGCATTATTACTTTTAAAATTTCACAAAAAACAAAAAGAAATAAATAAAATTCAAAAATGGTGGGAAATAAAATGGCCAACTTATGTTGGGGGAATTTTGGTTGCCCTAATTGCAACTGTTACATTCTTAAGAATATCACCTTTAGGTGTTACAGCTGAGATTGGAAGTGTTGCAAGAACAAGCGCTGGTTATTTTAATATTTTACCAGCACGTCTTGAAGGCCTAGATGTTTTAAGAGGATGTTTAACAATTGTTAAAGAGACATTCTGGTCTAATAACGGCTTATTTATTTTTGGTTTAGTACTTGGATCTTTTGCTCTTGCAATCTTCTCTGGTGATTTTAAAATTCAAATTCCTAAAATTAAAGAAAGTGTACAATCATTTGTAGGTGGAATATTAATGGGGTTTGGTTCTATGATTGCACTTGGTTGTACGGTTGGAACTTTATTATCAGGTATTATGGCAGCATCATTATCTGGTTGGATATTTTTAGTATTTTGTGGAGCTGGTTTATATTTAGGCTGGCTAATTAGAAAAAAATATAAATTTAATTAAAACTTTAAATGACTACAGTAAGCTTAATAAACAAAATTGGAAATACTCCTTTAATTTATTTAAAGAAGGCATCAGAGATTTCTGGATGTAAAATTTTTGGTAAAGCAGAATTTTTAAATCCTGGAGAATCTGTAAAGGATAGAGCTGCGCTTTATATTTTAAATGACGCTATTAAAAATGGTAAATTAAAAAAAGGTGGAACAATTGTTGAGGGAACTGCTGGCAATACTGGAATTGGAATTGCATTAATTGCAAAAGAACTTGGTATTAAAACAGTTATTGTTATTCCAGAAACGCAATCAAAAGAAAAAAAAGATACCTTAAGACAATTGGGCGCTGAACTAATTGAAGTTCCTGCTGTTCCATATGACAATCCAAATAATTATGTGAAACATGCAAAAAAAGTTGCTGATGACATTGGTGGTTATTGGGGCAATCAATTTGATAATACTATTAATCAACAAGCTCATATTGAGACAACCGCTGAAGAAATTTGGACGCAGACTAATGGCGAGGTAGACGGATTTATTTGCGCCTCAGGAACGGGTGGCACTATTTCTGGCGTTTCAATTGGTCTAAAGAAACATAATAAAAATATTAAAATTGCAGTGAGCGATCCTCATGGTTCTGCTCTTTATAGTCATTTTAAAAATGGAAAATTAGTAATGAATGGCAGTTCCATAACTGAAGGTATTGGAACATCAAGAATAACTAAGAATTATGAGGGTGCTTTGCTTGATGATGCTTTTCAAATTAATGATACTGATGCTTTAAATATTGTGTTTGATTTACTAAATGATGATGGGTTGTGTCTTGGCAGTTCGTCTGGAATAAATGTTGCAGGAGCAATTGAACTTGGAAAGAAAATGGGACCAAACAAAATTATAGTTACAATTTTATGTGATATCGGAACTAGATATGCAAGCCGACTATTTAATCGTGAATTTTTAAAATCAAAAGGACTGCCATGTCCGGACTGGATTAAATGATTATTGATAAAAGTAAAATCAAAACCATAGATATTAAAAAGCCCTTGCAGCTGGAATCTGGTCAGGTTCTAGATGGCTTTACAATTGCCTATGAAACTTTTGGAACATTAAATCAAAATAAGGACAATGCTATTTTAGTATTTCATGCATTAAGTGGAGATCAATTTGCAACAGGGACTAACCCTATTACAGGAAAAGATGGTTGGTGGGTGACTGCAATTGGACCTAACAAGGCGGTTGATACGAATAAATATTTTATAATTTGCGCAAACGTTTTAGGTGGTTGTATGGGAACAACTGGACCAATATCTATTAATCCTAAAACTAAAGAATTTTATTGTAACTCTTTTCCATTAGTTACCATAAAAGACATGGTCAATGCACAAATACCATTGCTTGATCATTTTCAAATTGAAAAAACTTTATGTGTGTTAGGTGGTTCAATGGGTGGAATGCAAGTTCTTCAGTTTTGTTCATCTTATCCTAACAGAACTTATTCAGCGATTCCAATTGCGTGCACAGCAAGTCACTCAGCACAAAATATTGCATTCAATGAATTATCACGTCAGGCTATTATGGCTGATCCTGAGTGGAGTAATGGTGATTATTTAAAATTAAATAAAAATCCTCGAAAGGGATTATCCATTGCCCGTATGGCAGGACACATTAGTTATTTATCTGAAAAAGGATTGCAGGAAAAATTTGGAAGGAAACTTCAAAAGACTGGTGATTTTAAATTTACTTTTGATGCAGACTTTCAAGTTGAAAGTTATTTAAAGTATCAGGGAAGTGCTTTTGTTGATCGTTTTGATGCAAATAGTTATTTGTATTTAACGCGCGCTATGGATTATTTTGATTTATATCGTGAAAATAATGGAGTTCTTGCTAATGCATTTAAAGATGGAAACATTAAACATTGTTTAATTTCTTTCTCTACAGACTGGTTATATCCAACTACTGAGAGTAAAAAAATTCTTATTGCGCTTAATTCTATTGGCGCAGATGTAAGTTTTGTTGAAATTATTACAAACAATGGTCACGACTCTTTTCTTTTAGATGAGCCTGAATTTTTACGTAGCGTCAAAGGATTCTTAGATTCAGCTTATGAATCTTTTAAAGCATCGCACTAATTAAATGACTGATGTTAAAAAAGACGATACCGTTATTGTTTCTGAAGTAGGGCCTGGCCCTTTTGTACAAAGCGTAACTGTTAGAGGACATAAACTTTATGCTGATGAGCCATTATCTTTTCCTGAAGGAACAGATAAAGGCTTAAGTCCAAATGACTTTTTGCTTTCATCGCTTGGTTCTTGCACTTCTATAACTCTTAGAATGTATGCTCGTTTAAAAAAATTACCTCTCGATAAAATTATCATTACTCTAAATAAGAATGATAATGGTGACATTGATAGAAAGATTGAACTTATTGGCAATTTAACAGATGAACAAAGAAACAAGTTGTTTGAAATTTCAAATAAGTGCCCTATTCACAAAGCTCTAACGAACACAGTAAAGATTAATTCTAAATTAATCTAAATAGTTACAAGCGCCTGATCAATATCAGCTAAAATATCATCTGGATGTTCAATTCCAATTGATAATCTCACATATCCTGGAGTGACTCCTGCTTTTAATTGTTCTTCAGGAGAAAGTTGAGAGTGAGTTGTAGAAGCTGGATGAATTGCAAGACTTCTTGCATCACCAATATTTGCAACGTGGTATAAAAGTTTTAAAGCATTAATAAATTTCTTACCTGCCTCAATACCACCTTTTAATTCAACGCCGCATAAAGATCCAAAGCCACCGCTTAAATATTGCTTAGCACGTTTTCCAACTTCACCCTCGTGAAGACTTGGATAAATAACTTTTTGAACTTTGCTATGTTTAGATAAATACGAAACTACTTTTTCAGCATTAGAACAATGTTGTTTCATTCGTAAAGCTAATGTTTCTAATCCTTGTATTATTTGCCATGCATTAAATGGTGACAACGGCGCTCCTAAATCTCTAAGCAAAACAACTCGAGCTCTTATAATAAATGGAATATTTGCTCCTGTTAATTTTGGAACTACCTCACCCCAAACAGCTCCACCATAAGAAGGATCTGGTTCATTATAGAATGGTTGCCTTTTTTTATTTGCAGTCCAATTAAAATTTCCACCATCAACAATTATGCCGCCTATAGAATTTCCATGACCACCAATAAATTTAGTAAGAGAATGCATAACAATAGCAGCACCATGCTCTAAAGGTTTGCAAATAATTGGTGATGCGGTGTTATCCATAATTAAAGGGATTTGAAATTTTTTACCAATTTCCGCAACCTCTTTAATTGGAAAAATTCTAAGATAAGGATTTGGACATGTCTCTCCATAATATCCTCTTGTCTTATCGTCTGTTAATTTTTCAAAATTTTTAGGATCAATTGGATCTGCAAAACGAACTTCGATGCCTTGATCTTTTAAAGTATTTTTAAATAGATTTACTGTTCCTCCATATAAATCAGTGGAAGCAACAATATTATCTCCTGCTTTACATAAATTTTGTACACAAAACGCAGATGCCGCCTGACCTGATCCTACAGCTAGTGCTGCAACTCCACCCTCTAAAGCTGCTACTCTTTTTTCAAGAACATCTACCGTTGGATTCATAATCCTTGTGTAAATGTTTCCAAATTCTTTTAAGGCAAATAAATTTGCCGCATGATCAGTGTTATTAAATTGATAACTAGTTGTTTGATAAATCGGTACTGCAACTGATGTTGTTGCTGGGTCGCTTCTATAATCTCCGCCGTGTAAACCTATGGTCTCCGGATGTTTGCTTGATGTAGTCATTTATTTTTTAGTTAAATAATTTTTATAGGAAATATAAGTTATTTAATGCTGTTAAATCAATAATAATTAAAATTACTTCTTTCTAAAAAGTAAAATTAACAAAAGTATGATTACAATAAGTAATCCTATGATAATAATGGCCATCCACTGATTATAGCTTATTTTTTATAAATTATCTAAATTAATACCGACTTTATTGAATCTTTTTTTAGGTTTATAATAATTAATATGAATACATTTAAAGATAGAGAAAAAGGATTTGAAAAAAAATTCGCAAACGATCAAGAGGCAGAATTTAAAATTAGCGCAAAAAGAAATAAACTTTTAGGCTCTTGGGTTGCTGATATCTTAAAATATGATGAAGAAAAAAAGAAAAATTATATTGTTGAAATCATAAAAGCAGATTTTCAAGAAGCTGGGGATGAAGATGTATTTAGAAAGATTAAAAAAGATTTAGAAGGCAATAATATTCAAGATGCAGACATTAGAAAAAAAATGTCTGAATTTTTAGAGGCGGCTAAGCAGCAAATATAAATACTACCATGTATTTATATTCTAAACTTCAAAGTCTAGATAAAGATATTTCTGTTTGCTTTATTGGGTGTGGAAAATTTATTTCCATGTTTTTATCTCAATACAATCAATTACAAAAAATTAAAATTGCAGCAATTGTCGATATTAATATCGAGAAAGCAAAATCTAATTGCAAAAATAGTGGCCTTAGTCAGAAAACAATTGATCAAATTCAATTTACCAATTCATTAGATGAGGCATTAAAAAAGGATATAGATATTTTCATTGAAGCAACGGGTGATCCAATTATTGGAACAGAACACGCGGTTAAAGTTATAAATAATAAAAAAAATATTATTATGGTGAATGTTGAAGCTGACGTTCTTTGCGGAAAATATTTATCAGATCTTGCTAAGAAAAATAATGTAATTTACAGCATGGCTTATGGGGATCAGCCTGCACTTATCATGGAACAAATTGAATGGGCAAAACTTAATGGTTTTTTAGTAGTCGGTGCTGGAAAGGGTACAAAATATCATCCAAGTTTTGAATACTCAACGCCTGATACTGTTTGGAAAAATTATGGGATGACGGATGAGCAGGCAAAGAAAGCTGGAATGAATCCTAAAATGTTTAATTCTTTTACAACGGGTGATAAATCTTCAATAGAAATGGCAGCTGTTGCAAATGCATCAGGCCTTAAATGTCCAAAGAACGGCCTAACTTATCCAGCAGTTGGTGTTTACGATATTGCAAATAAACTTATTCCAAAATCAGCAGGTGGTGTTTTGGATTTTGAAGGACAGGTTGAAGTTATTTCTTCAATTGATGAAAATAAGAATAGTATTCCAAATGATTTAAGGTGGGGAGTTTACATTGTCATTAAGGCTCAAAATGAATATTCAAAAAACTGCTTTAAAGAATATGGAATGATTACAGATAAATCTGGAAATTATTCTGCTATCTGGAGACCTTATCATTACATCGGTCTTGAGCTTGCTCAATCCATGTATGTAATTGCAATAGACAAGCGCGCAACTGGACAGACTAATTATTTCAATGCAGATGTTGTTTGTGTTGCAAAGAAAGATATTAAAATTGGCGAAGTGTTAGATGGTGAAGGTGGATTTGCTGCTCGAGGCAGATTATTTACTGCAGAAAGAAGTATTAAAGAAAACCTTCTACCCTTGGGCCTTTCCGGTAGTGCAGTTGCTAAAAAAAATATAAATAAGGACGATCTTATCTATATGAATGATGTTGAGATCAAATGGAATAAGGAAGTATTAAAAGCTAGAGAGTATCAAAAAAATCTAATTATCAATGGATAAGCCAAAAGAAGCATTTAAAGATGAACAATTTCTAGAAAGTCCTGAAGGAAGGTCTATTAGAATTTTATCTGAATATGAGAAAGTAAAATCCTTATTTGAAATACATAAAATCGTCGACACAATCACTTTTTTTGGAAGCGCTAGATTTAAATCAAAAGAACATCAAAATAATAATTCAGAAATAGATTCTGAAAATTCAGAATATTATGAACAAGCTCGTGCCCTCGCATTTAAATTTACTACTTGGGCAAAAGAATATTCAAAAGACAGGAATCGATTTGTAGTTGCAACAGGAGGTGGTCCTGGAATCATGGAGGCTGCGAATAGAGGAGCGCTTGAAGCTGGTGGAAAAAGTATAGGACTTGGGATTAGACTTCCTGAAGAACAAAAAAATAATAATTACATAACTCCAGGTTTAAGCATGCAGTTTTATTATTTTTTTATGAGAAAATTTTTTCTAACCCAACCTACCAAAGCAACGATTATGTTTCCTGGTGGCTTTGGAACGCTTGATGAGTTAACAGAAATTTTAACATTAAAGCAAACTGGTAAAACTCAACAACCCTTGCCCATCGTGTTAATGGGAAAAAAGTTTTGGAACACCACTATTAATTTTAACTATTTAGTTGAAAAAAAAGTAATCGGTAAAGAAGATCTTAATTTATTTTTAATCACTGATTATGTTGATCAGGCCTTTGATTTTGTATCATGTATTTTAAAAGAAAAGTGCTTGGATAATCCACAAGCACTCATTTAATATCCTCTTTTTAAATCTACTGATTTTGGAATTTTACTAGTTAGTCGGTAAGATTTAATATTTTTGCAAACTATGTCAGATGCAGTGTCTACGTCTGTATGCGCTGAAATATGCGGTAGCACAGTTATATTTTTATGTTTCCATAAAATACTTTTTTTAGGCAAAGGTTCTTGTTCAAACACATCAAGAACTGCATGTTTAATTCTTCCAGAATTTAAATTTTTGACTAAATCTTTTGCATTAATGATTGCGCCTCTTGCAAAATTAATAACACTCGCACCTCTTTTTAAATAAGACAAAGTTTTATGATTTAATAAATATTTAGTTTTTTTGGTTAGGGGTATTAAGCAAACTAAAATATCAGTTTGTTTAAGCATTTTTTTTAAACCTAATTCTCCTGTAAACGATTTAACTTTACTAATATTTTTCTTACCCCTGCTCCATCCACAAACATTAAAATTATTTAGAATTAATTTTGTTGCTGATGCTACGCCAAGTTCGCCCAAACCTATAAAGCTGACAACTTTTTTTGATGGCTTTATATAATCACTCTCTTTCCACACTCTTTTATTCTGCTGAACTTGATAAAAATGCATATCGCGGTGAAGATATAAAACCCAAGACAATACAGCTTCAGACATGGTTCTATTCATTTCAGGATCAATGAGACGAACAATTTTAACTCTCTCACCCTTGAAGCTTTCAACTAATTTTTCAACACCTACCCAAACACTTTGAATCCACTTTAAATTTACTAATTTTTTAACTTCGGTTGGATTTGGATTTGCAACAATAGCTACATCTATTTTTTTATAATCTGTTTTTTTTAAACTTGAGAATTTAACAATTCTTTCTTTTGGAAGCTTTTTCTTTAAAATTTTTAACCACTGATCGATATCAGCTTTGGGAAGCATGGATATGAATGGAACAATTGATTTCATTGGTAATATTTATTTAATATAATTGACAACAAAATAACATAAAATTAGTTTAACAACTAAATCCATGAACGCCTTTAATAACAAACGAAATTTCTTTAGAGTAGCAAAAGACAAGTCTTTATCATTTTTATTATTATTACTTGCAAGTTGCACTTCAGTTCCCATCACTAATAGAAGTGGCAAAGAAGACTCGCAAACAATTTTCAAAAAAGACGAAACTTACATCAGGCCCTATCATCATTTACCCGATGGGACTTTTAGAAATCCTGAAGGAAGTATTGAAAGAGAAGATTATGAATTTCCTTGGTTTAAATTCACCAAAGAAAGAATGGCAATCAAAGTTAAGGTTCCTGAAGATCATGTTCTTCCAAAGGATAAAATTCTTCCAAGTTTAGCAACTTTAGAAAATGAAGACACCATCACTTGGATTGGTCATGCAACTTTTTTAATTCGAATAGGTGGCAAAACTATAATTACAGATCCTTTCTTCTCACCCAATGCAGGTCCACTAGCATTAGGTCCAAGACGATATATCAGTCCTGCAATTAAATTATCAGAACTTCCAAAGATAGATTTATTGTTACTCACTCACAATCACTACGATCACTTAGATGATGAGGCGACTAAAAATTTTCCACATAAAAAAGCGAAAGTATTCTGTCCTTTAAAACTTTCCAAATTTTACAAAGATCATAGATTTAAAGATGTAAGCGAGATGGATTGGTACCAAGAAAAACAAGTAGATGATTTAAAAATAACTTTTCTTCCTGCAGTCCACTGGTCAAAAAGAGAATTATTAGATCGCAACAGAACTTTATGGGGAAGTTATTTAATTGAATATCAAAGAAAGAAAATTTTATTCTGCTGTGATACTGCAACGGGTGATGTTTATAAAAAATTAGGAAGAGAATATGGTCCAATCGATATTGCCTTTGTAAATATTGGAGCCTATGAGCCTGTAGAAATTATGAAATATTCCCATGCAAATCCTGCTGAGGCTTTAGAGATTGGTAGAAATTTAAGGGCTAGAAAAGTAATAGGTACCCATTGGGGTACTATCTTAATGTCTTTAGAAGACCCATTTGAACCACCTACTAAATTCATAGCTAGTGCTAAAAATTTTGGTTATCAAGAAAAAGATGCCGTGCTTTTTAAAATTGGCGAAACTAAAACAATTAATCAAATTTTAAGTTAAAATTTCAAAGTAATTTAATAAATTTCAAGTAAAAGTAACGTTCATGAGTTTAAAAAACTTCTTCGATTTTAATTTTCAAACTTTAAAACAGTTTTTATCCGCAGATCTAAAAATTGAAGAAAAAAAAACTTCCATGCGTGCAAAACAGCTTTGGCAGGCTGTTTATAAAAAAGGATTAGAAGAGTTAAATCACTTAACAACTTTGCCTGTAGAACTAAGAGATGAGTTAATTTCCAAAATAACATTAAAAAAACCTAAAATTGCAGATACACAAACATCAGAGGATGGAACCATAAAATGGTTAATTGAGTTATTAGATGGCAATAAAGTTGAGTGCGTTTTTATTCCAGAAAAAACTAGAGGTACTCTTTGTATTTCATCACAAGTTGGTTGCACATTAAACTGTAGATTTTGTCATACGGGAACTCAACGACTTGTAAAAAATTTAGATTTTTCTGAAATCGTTAATCAAGTAATGATTGCAAAAGAACAATTGGACGATTGGAAAGAGCAAAAAATAATTACTAATATTGTTTTAATGGGAATGGGTGAACCTTTTTACAACTATGACAATGTTAAAACTGCAGTTGAAATCTTAAAAGATAAAGACGGTCTAAATTATGGACCAAAGAAAATAACCGTCTCAACGGCTGGAATTGCAGACAAAATTCCATTAGCTGCAAAAGAAATTGGAACTTATTTAGCATTATCGTTACATGCGCCAACAGATGAACTTAGAGAATTAATAATGCCTATTAATAAAAAATTTAAGATTAAAGATCTCATCGAGCAATGCAAATATTATGCTGAAACCGTTAATGAAAAGATTACTTTAGAGTACGTTATGTTAAGAGGTGTTAACGATAGCAAAGAATGCGCAAACCAACTTACAAAAATAATGGCGCAGTTTCCTTGTAAAGTTAATTTAATCGAATTTAATCCTTGGCCTGGGGTTAATTATTTGCCGACAGAAAGAGAAGATATGGAAAGTTTTTCTAAAATCATTCAAGATGCTGGTTATATTTCAACGATTAGAAGATCTAGAGGGCAAGATATTTTAGGCGCCTGTGGTCAGCTTAGAACTGAAAGTGAAAGAAAAAAACTTAATTAAGTTTTAGTTATCCTGATCTTTTTCTAAAGTCTCTTCGATTTCTTTTTGATCATCTAAAGAAATTACCATTTCTTCAGCTTGATCCTCTTTAGCTACAAAATCTTCTCCATCTGCTATTGCATCTGGATCAATCTCTTTTTTTGGTGCGACTGGTTTTACTGCAGCCATTTTTGCAAATTTATCTTCGTATGTTTGAGTTTTTCCACAAGGACAAACGATTGGATTCTTATTGAAATCGTAAAATTTTTTACTGCACTCACAAAGTCTTTTAGTTCCCCAGTTTTTTTTATCCAATGTAGCCTCTTAATATTGTTAAATTTGTCGATTAATTTTTGCTTGTATATAAAGTTTAATGTAATTATCAACTTAATAAAAAATCAGCAAAATGGATAAAAAATTGCCAAAATTTATAGGAACTATCAATATCCCTGGCGATAAGTCCATTTCACATCGAGCACTCATCATCGGATCGCAGGCGACGGGTATTGTAAAAGTTTCAAATCTTCTAGAATCTGCAGACGTATTTAGCACAATGAATGCCCTTAGAAAATTTGGCGTGCATATAACTAAAAGAGGAAAAGATTATCACGTTTACGGTTTAGTGGTTGGTGGACTTAGAGAATATAACGGTACCATCAATTGTGGAAATAGTGGAACCACAGCAAGATTAATGATGGGACTGCTTTCAACATATCCAATTACAATAAATTTTATAGGAGACAAATCTCTATCCAAACGCCCAATGGCGAGAGTGATAAATTTACTTAGAGAATTTGGTGCAAATGCGTTGCCAGAAAATAAAAATACAATGCCATTTAAATTTCTAGGCTCATACATTGGCCTGCAGAATGATCAAAAATTAAATGTTCCAAGTGCACAATTAAAATCAGCCTGGTGTTTAGCTGCATTAAATACAAAAGGAATTTCAACATTGGAAGAGCGTTTTGAAACACGTGATCATACTGAGATCATGCTTAAATATCTAAATGCTAATATTAAAGTTAAAAAATCTAAGAATAAAAAGATCATCTCTATCTTTGGCAAAACTCCAATTGATGCAAAAGATATCTCTGTGCCAGGCGATATTTCATCTGCAGCTTTCATGATTATTCTTGCGCTTATTTCTAAAAATTCAACAGTGACGATTAAAAATGTTTTATTAAATCCAACACGTACTGGAATCTTAGATGTGCTTAAAAAAATGAAAGCTAAGATTAAAATTAAAAATAAAAAAACTATTTGTGGTGAAGTGGTTGGAGATATTGAGGCGAAAAGTTCTAATCTAAAAGCAACTGTAGTTTCTGAAAAGATGGCGCCGCGTTTAATTGATGAATACCCTATCCTTTTCATTGCCGCTTGTTTTGCAAAAGGAACTTCTAACTTTAAAGGAATAGAAGAGCTTCGTGTAAAAGAATCTGATCGAATTAAGTCTATGGAAGATGGATTAAAACCGCTAGGCGTTAAAATTAGCTCAACCAAAAGTTCGGTAAAAATTACAGGTACAAATTCTTTTAAATTAAATAAACAAATTAAAATTGATGCTAAAGGTGATCACCGAATTGCAATGTCATTCTATGTGCTTTCTCAAGTTTTAAATAAATCATTCAAGATTAAAGACTTTAATTATGTAAAAACTAGTTTTCCAAGTTTTACTAAAACAATTAACCAACTTAAAAAAAATTGAAAAAAAAAGTAAATAAATTACGAGTTGCAATTGATGGGCCAGCGGCTTCTGGCAAAAATACTTTAGCTAAGCAAATTGCAAAAAAATACAAACTTCTGCATTTAGATTCTGGAAAACTTTACAGATACTTTGCTTTGCAAGTTCATCAAAGCAAAGATCAAAAGGTTAATTATATAAAACTAAAGCAAGCTTTGAAAAAATTAACTTTAAAAAAACTACAAGATAAAAGACTTACAACTGAACCTGTTACAAAAATTGCATCCATTATCTCAAAGAAGAAAAGAATAAGACAAATGTTAAAAAAAGTTCAGCATGATCTTGCTTATAATCCACCAAAGAAATTTAAAGGCTCTGTTCTTGATGGACGTGACATCGGAACGGTAATTATGCCTGATGCGCATGTGAAAGTTTATCTAACGGCCAGCTTAAATGTCAGAGCGGTACGCAGATATAAAGAGTACAAAAAAATGGGGATTAAGACGACCTTAAGCAAAGTTAAGAGCGATATAAAAAAGAGAGACTATGAAGACACACATCGTAAGATTTCCAGCTTAAAACCAGCAAAAGATGCTGTATTGCTAGATAGTTCTTTTTATAATACAAAAGCCGCCTTCGCCAAAATAGACGAAGTGATAAGGAATGAAATTAAACTACTGAATGCGACAAAACATAAAAGCCTATAACAACGACTCATCGAGTAACGAATTCGCAGCTTTACTTCAACAAGATCTAGATAAAAGAGTTACAAAAGAAAGTTCATTAGTTGATGCAATTGTAACCAAAATTGAAGATAAAATTGTTTTATGTGACATAGGACTTAAGAGCGAAGCGACAATTAATAAGAGTGAGTTAACAAGTGAAGAAATTGAAACTTTAAAAGTTGGCGATAAGTTAGAATTATTTATAGAACGTCTTGAAAGCAAACACGGAGAAGTAATTGCCTCTCGTGAAAAAGCAAAACGAGTTAAATCTTGGAACAGAATTCAAAAAGCATTTGATGATCAAACAAAAGTAACAGGAACTATTAAGAGCAGCGTTAAAGGTGGATTTGCTTGCGAGATATTTGGAATTCAAGCATTTGTTCCATCATCTCAGCTTGCAGATGCGCCAATTAGAAATCCAAACGACTTTATTAACAAACCATTAGAATTTTTAATTATCAAAATTGACAACATTAGAATGAACGTGATTGCATCACGAAGAGTTCTATTAGAAGAAACTAAAAACGTTAGCAAAGATGAAATTCTTGCAAAATTTAAAGTTGGCGATATCATTAAAGGAAAAATTAAAGCAATCCAATCATATGGAGCGTTCGTATCAGTTGAATCTTTAGATTGTTTACTGCATACATCAGAGATTTCTCACCTTAGAGTTTCAGCGCCTGAAGAAATTTTTACAATCGGTGAAGAAGTAACTGCACAAATTCTTGAAATTGATAATACGCAAAAAAGAATGTCGCTTTCAATTAAAGCAATGTCGCCTGATCCATATATTGGAATTGAAAATAAATATAAAGTGGGTGAAGTTTATGAAGTTAAAATTTCTAAATTAACTGACTTTGGTGCATTTGCAGAATTAGATGCAGGTATTGCAGGATTAATTCATACATCTGAAATTAAACACTTAAACAAAAACGTAAATCCTAGAACAGTATTTAAAGTAGGTGATGTTGTTAAAGTTAAATTAAAAGAATTAGATTTAGAAAAAAAGAAACTTGTTCTTTCTTATAAAGATACACAAGAAAACCCAATTGAAGATTTCAAAAAACGTTATCCAATTAACAGCGTATTAGAAGCTAAAATTGTTAACAAAAAAGAGTTCGGACTATTTTTAAACACTGGTGATTCTGAGATTGATATCTTCATTCACTATAAACAATTAGATTACTCTGAAAGTTCAGATGCTTTAAATAATTATAAAAAAGGCGACACTGTTAAATTTAAAATCATCGACATTAAAGATGATAAAGTAAACGGATCAGTTAGAGCTCTATTAGAAGATCCATTTGATGTATTCAAAGGTAAGAGACAAGGTGATGTTGTAACTGCAAAAGTTGCAGAAATTTTAGACAATTATATTAGAGTAAATGTGGGTGAGAAACGTTTCTCAGTTATTATTAGAAAAGCAGAAATTGCAGTTGAAAAAGCAGATCAAAGAACAAATAGATTTGCAGTGGGCGATGCATTAGATGCGATGATTGTTCTTTTAGATGAGAAAGAAAGAAAAGTAGAGTTGTCGGTTAAAAAATTAGAAGAGAAACAAACTAAAGAAACGATTAAGAAATATAAAAACGTCGACAGCGGTGCAAGTTTGGCAGATATCTTAGGCCCTGCTATGCTATCTGAGAAAAAGCCTAAAAAGTCTAAAAAAGATAAAAAAGAAGAGTAATCCCCACAACTACAAAAAGATTGTAAGTTCAATCACTTATCCCTAAAATTAGGATAATGAAAAGATCAACTTTAATTCATGATCTGGCAATCCGATATAAATATTTAAATCATGCGCAAGTCGAGCGAATGGTCGAATTGGCGTTCAAACATTTAGCAAATGCATTAGCAGAAGATAAAAGAATTGAAATTAGAGGCATTGGAACGTGGCATGTTAAAACAAGAGAACCAAGATTAGCCAGAAATCCAAGAACGGGTGAGAAAGTTCAGGTGGGTATAAAGAAAAATATCGCATTTAGAATGGCAAAAGATTTAAAATTTAGAATTAACTCAAATACATCTCCAGCAGAAATAGATAAAAAAATTGAGATGATGTACGACAACAAGAAAAAATGAAGAAACAACCTATCTTTGTTGCAGTCGATACCAATAACATCAAACGTGCAACGCAAATTGTAAATGCTACGAACAAATATATTTATGGTGTTAAATTTGGACTTGAGTTCTTCTGCTCAAAAGGAGGTCGAGAAGCTATTAAAAAATTTAAAAACAAAAACGTTAAAATATTTCTAGATTTAAAATTAAAAGATATTCCAAATACAGTTTACAAGGCAATTAAAAGTTTAAAAGACGTTAATCCTGATTATTTAACTATTCATGCAAGTGGTGGCTTAGAGATGATGAAGGCTGCAAAAAAAGCGCAATCTGAGACAAATAAAAAATTAAAAATATTAGCCGTTACTATTTTAACATCACTTACAAACAAAGATTTAAAACAAATGGGATCAAACTCAAGTGTTGAATCTCAAGTGCAAAAACTTGCACAAACTGCAAAACTTGCAAAAATTCATGGAATTGTTTGTTCAGCTCATGAGATAAAAAAAGTTAGAAAAGTTTCAAAGAATTTTGAAATTGTTGTACCTGGAATTAGACTAACCAATAAAGTTCAAGACCAAAAAAGAGTGATGTCACCAAAACAAGCATTAAAACTTGGTGCAACGCACCTTGTCATTGGTAGAGACATCACTAAAGGAAATCCTAAAACTAATATCAAAAAAGTTTTAAACGCTTTAATTTAAATGCACCCAAAAGTTAAGATTTGCGGCATGAAAAATGCTGAAACCATAAAGACTGCAATTGATCATAAAGTAGACTTTTTAGGTTTCGTGTTTTATCCAGACTCTCCAAGAAACTTAACGCCAAAACAAGCAGCAAAACTTACAAAGGATATTCCAAATCATATAGGTAAAGTTGCGGTGTTAGTAAATGAGACAGATCAATTTATAGAATATATTAAAAATGATTTTGATTACTTTCAATTGCACGGCAATGAAGATGTAAAAAGGATTAAAGAGATAAGACAAAAATTTAATAAAAAAATTATCAAAGTAATAAAAGTTACAAATGAGGATAGTGCGAAAACTTATGGTCAATACGGCGATGAGGTGGATATGTTTTTATTTGATAGTCCTGCTATGGAAAAGAGCGCAAAGTTTGATTGGCAAATTCTAACAAAACTTAAAATAACAAAACCTTATTTAGTGGCTGGATCTATAAATATTAATAATGTCGATGAGGTTTTAAAGTACAATCCATATGGTATTGATATATCGGGAGGCGTAGAAAGTAGGCCTGGCCTTAAAACTAATGAAAAAATTATAGAATTTTTAGACAAAGTTAAATCATGATTAGAATACAAAAAGGAAGACCCATCATCGATCAGCACGACAAAAACTATTTATATGCTGGTAAATTTGGCGGTAACTTCGTTCCTGAAACCCTTAAAAAACCCATCGATGACCTTACAAAACTTTTTAATAAATTAAGAAGAGATAAGAAATTTATAAAAGAAAGAGACTATTATTTTAAAAACTACGTAGGCACCCCTACCTCATTCATAAAACTTTATAATTTATCGCATCAATTAGGTGGTGCGCAAATTTACGCAAAAGTTGTGAGCGAAGCAAATGGTGGAGCGCATAAGATTTATAATGCAATCGTTCACGCTCTTATTTGTAAACACGCTGGCAAAAAATATATCATTGGTGATACAGGTGCAGGGTATGCTGGAAAAATGTTATCAATGGCTGCTAAAAAATTTGGACTTAAATGTAAAATATTTATGGGTACCAAAGATATGGCAAGGCAAAAACCAAATTGTGATGCCATCCGTGCAAATGGTGCAGAAATTATACCTGTAGATTCTGGCAGCAAAACATTAGTGGATGCGGTTTCAGAATGTATGCGTTACTGGGTTTCAAATTGCGATACCACTCATATGTGCGTTGGCTCTACTGTTGGTCCTAATATATTTGTTAAAATTTGTGCATGGAGTACAGCGCAAATTTCAAGGGAACTTATTGTTCAAATAAAAAAAGAATTTGGAAAAATTCCAAAGAAATTAAAATTAATTAATTGTGTGGGTGGCGGATCATCTGCAATTGGATTTTGGAATTCATTTATGGATTATAATAAATCTCAAGTTGAATTTATTGGTGTTGAAGCAGGTGGTCCTAAAAATAGTAAACTGCATGCGGCGCCACTTACAAATAAATCTAAAATTGGAATTCTGCATGGTGCTGCACAATATGTGGTGCAAGATAGAGAGGGTCAAATTAGTGAAACTGAATCTATAAGCGCAGGTTTAGATTATCCAGGCGTATCCCCTCTTCATTGCTTTTTAAAAGATGCAAAAAGAGCAAGATACATTTCTGCCTCAGATGAAGACGCATTGGCTGCTTATAAATTAGTTGCAAGTATGGAAAAAATTAGACCATCGCTTGAACCATCACATGCATTTGCAACAGCTATAAAACTTGCACCAAAATTAAGTAAAGACACAATCATCGTTGTAAATTCATGCGGTGATGCAAAAAAAGATGAATCAATTTTGATAAAACGACTTGGTAAAAATCATGATTAATCAAAACATCACACTCGCATTTGAAAATTGCAAATTAGAAAAAAGACCAGCTCTGCTTACTTACATTGTTGCAGGCGACAGTAACAAGAAAATGACTTTAGATATTCTAAAATCAATTTCTCCATTTGTTGATATTTGTGAAATTGGAATACCACACAACACTCCTGTTGCAGATGGCAAACAAATTCAAAACAGTTCTTATCGCGCTTTAAAAAATGGTTTTAAATTAAACGATGTATTTGAAATTGTTAAAAATTTTAAAAAAACTGAATATGCAAAGCCAACTATTCTCATGGGTTACTACAATCAAATCCTACAATACGGTGAAAATAAATTCTTAAATAAGTGCAAAAACATAGGTGTAGATGGGCTTATTGTGGTGGATCTGCCCTTTCCAGAAAACAAAGAATTTGCAGATAAATGCAAAAAACATCACATCACTTTTGTCCAACTGATAGCGCCAACAACATCGGATGAGCGGATGAAGCAGATTATAAAAACCTCACACGACATGATCTATTACATCTCCATGTTATCAACAACAGGTGGAAAATTAAAAGTAAGCCCAAAAAAAATATTAAAAAATTACTTTAAAATAAAAAGAATTAACAAAAACAAAAACATTGTTATTGGCTTTGGTATAACTGAAAAAACTATTAAATCTTTAAGAGCGGCAGATGGTTTAGTGGTGGGTAGTCAATTATGTAAAGGAATTACTGACTCATTAAAAGCTAAGAAGAGCCCTGTAAAAACACTTAGCAAAATAGTAAAATCATTAAAATCTAAAATACAATGAACTGGATTACAGATAAATTTAAACGGATAAAACCTAAAATTAAAAATCTATTCCGTGTAAAAATTGGACCTGAAGGGAAGTTGTGGGAGAACTGTTCTTGTGGTGCCGTTTTGTATAAGCAGGATTTAAAAGAAAATTTATTTGTTTGTAACAAATGTAACAAACATCACCGCATCGATCCCAAAGAAAGATTTCAAATTTTATTTGATGAAGGACAATATCAGGAAATATCACCGATGCTTCCAGCAATCGATGATCCACTTCTTTTTACAGATTCAAAAAGTTATGGAATGAGATTAAGAACAGCGCGTGAAGAAACAGGTCAACATGACTCAGTGGTGCTTGCAACGGGAAAAGTAAATAATGTTTATTTAGTTGCAGGTGCAATGAACTTTAATTTTATGGGAGGCTCTGTGGGGCGAGCTGCAGGTGAAGCATTTGTTGCAGGTGCAGAATTTGCTTATTCAAATAAACTTGCCTACGTTTTTTTTTCAACAAGTGGTGGAATGAGAATGCAAGAATCTAATTTTTCATTAATGCAAATGCCAAGAATGATTGCAGCTATCAATTCTTTAAAACAAGAAAAACTTCCATTCATTTCAGTTTGTCTAGATCCTACAACTGGTGGAACGACAGCATCCATTGCGCTCCTTGGCGACATTAATATTGCAGAACCAAAAGCACTGATTGCATTTGCAGGTGCTAGAGTTATTAAAGAAACGGTTAGAGAAGAACTTCCACCAGAATTCCAGACAGCTGAATATTTACAAGAGAAAGGACAAATTGATTTAGTGATTCAAAGAAAAGATTTACCAAAAGTCATAAGTACTTTAATATCGCAGCTTACTAATAAAAATAAGACTTTCATCAGTGACTCAAATGCCATCAGCGATCAACAACAAAGTCCTCTTGGATCAATTACTCAGCCTACACCCTAAAAAAATAGATCTATCCTTAGATAGAATAAAAATTCTTCTTCAAAAACTTAATAACCCACAAGACAAACTAAAAAACGTTATCAATTGTGTTGGTACCAAAGGCAAAGGTTCAACTTGTGCATTCTTAAAATCTATTCTTGAGCATCATGGAAAGTCCGTGAACATGTATGTCTCTCCACATCTGCAAAGATTTAATGAACGGATCATCTTAAAAGATAAAGAAATTAGCGATGAATTACTCAATGAAGTCTTAAAACAAACCATGGAAACCATTCAAAAAAACAACTTATCTTTAACCTTTTTTGAGGCGACAACCTCTGCAACATACCTTGCTTTTCAAAAAAATCCTGCAGATTACACAATATTGGAATGTGGACTTGGGGGACGATTAGATACCACGGCAGTTGTTAATAACCCAATTGCACAAATTATAACTCCAATCAGTTATGATCACATGGAATTTTTAGGCGATACATTAGAGAAAATTACAGCAGAGAAATGTGGAATATTAAAAAAAGATACGCAAATCATAGTTTCAAAACAATCATCACAAGTTCTAAAACAAATTGATAAAGAAACAGAAAAGAATAGTTCACCAAGATTTATCTTTGGTGAAGATTTTCAGGTAAGTAAAGAAAATGGCAGATTTATCTATCAAGATGATCAATCTTTATTTGATTTAGATATACCAAGTTTACAAGGTGATCATCAGCTCATTAATGCTGGAACTGCAATTGCAGCAGCACAAAAGATTTTAAAAAAATTAGATACAAAAAAATTAAATCAAGCACTAAAGAATATAAAACACCGTGCAAGATTAGAAAAAATTACCAAAGGAAAATTACTAGAATATATTAATCCAAACAATCAACTTTATCTAGATGGCGCACATAATGAAGCTGCAGCGGACGCGGTACAGAAATTTCTTGAAACTATAAAAAACAAAAAGATTTATATGATCCTTGGAATGTTAAATACAAAAGATCCAAAAGTATTTCTAAAACATTTCACATCAACAATCACTGCTCTGAAAACAATATCAATTCCACATCAGGATAATTCTCAAGATCCAAAAATTTTAGCAAAAGTTGCAAATGAATTTGGTATTAAAGCAAATACCTCAAAAGGAATAACAGAAGCACTTCATGAAATTGCAAATGAAGATCCAAATGCGATCATCATTATTACAGGATCACTGTACTTAATGGGTGAAGTTTTAAATCTTAATTAGATCTTAGATAAAATCCAATCTTTGATTTGTTGCTTAGAAGATGCGCCAACTTTAGTGTCCACTACTTTACCACCTTTAAACAACAACATAGTCGGGATACCGCGTACTCCAAATTTTGTTGGAGTGTTTGGTTCATCATCAATGTTATGACTCCCAAATAAAACTTTATCTTTCAACTCATCTGACAACTCTTCAAGTAAAGGAGCTATCATTTTACAAGGCCCACACCATTCTGCTGTGAAACGTTGTACAAAAGGTTTGTCGCTTTTTAAAACGACTTGGTCAAAACTTTCATCTGTTGTTTTAATTGTTGCCATAGAATCTCTAAAGGTTGTTATAAATTAAGAATAGTAATCATTGATAAATTGTCAACTAAGCACTCTCATATTTTGTTTGAATTTCCTCGATATATTCACTTAAATCATTAAGCATTCCTAAAGTTTTTTCATCCTTAAGCTCATCATATTTAACTCGCAAATCATCAATATCTTTGAAAGCCTTAGGAACTGTGTTCCACTTCTCATCATTGGTTGAAAGAATTTGTCCTGCAATAGCACGATGTATTTTTTTATACTCATCTTTGCCTAAAACCTCAGGGTTTTCCTCATAAATTAACCGTTTTGCAAAATAAGAAAATCTCTCATCTTTAAACTTTTCACTCAATCCAATTTTACCTTTCCAATCCGATTTATGAAAATCAACCATCATTTTTTGATCTTCTGGTTTTGCAAATCCTCCAGCATAAATAGATTCCTCCGCCATAACACCAACTTGTGAATCTAAAGCTTCTTTATCATCCGCCTCTTCACTTAAAATTTTAGCAACTTTATCTTTAAACTCTTTATTAGATTGAATCATATTTGCTCGCTCCAATAATTTAGAAGCACCCAATTGTTTATATCCTTCAAAGTTGGTTGCATAATTTGGACTCATAATCACAGGATGTTTATTATTCTTAATGCTACGAATAACTTTGGGGCTCTTTTTTAATTCATCTTTCAGCTGCGCGTAAGGCATTTTTAAATAAGTGCTTGGATCAATTTTTAAATCAAAACATTGCGGCCAGTTATATTTTGGATGGAAACAAACGAAAGTGACAGCAAAGGGACGAGCCTTACCGTAGAAATATTCATTCACACAAAATATTTTCTCTTTCTCAACAATAGCATTCACTTCAGTTTTTGAAGTTGTCATTAAACTTGCCTTCCAAACAGATGGGGCTTTATCTTTTATAATTTGTGCAATACCAATAGTTGCCATCACATCGGATAAAGCACTGTGTGCATTGTCATGTTTAATTCCATTCATTTCAGTAAGCTCTGCTAATTTAAACACAGCATTCCCTTTGTCGCTCATTGGGGTTTTGATGCAATCAGGATAATACAAATGCGCGGTTCTAATTAAACCTAAAATATCTCCACGTTTATTTCCAGAATACTGAGTTAGATAAGGTTCGTTCAAAGTTTTAAATAAACTTTTACGAAGAAACTCTTCGTCAAATGAAATGGAATTATATCCAACAAATACTGCTGGCGACCATTTATTAAATTGCTCAACCATTTGTGATAGCATCCCGTAATGAGATAAATTAGTTTTTCTAAGAATTTGTGGCGTCGTATTATTTACAATTAATGCATAAGGTTCTGGAACAAGACCTGGCTTTAATGAACATCTAATATTAAGCGGATCTGCTAAAACTTTAAAATCATCATTTACTAAAACAGCACCCACTTCAATGATCTGATCCCAAGAACTTGATCTGCCCGAAGTTTCAAAATCGTAGAATACGTAGTTCATTTAGTAATCTCATCTTTCGATTCTAACTCTTGAATCTTTTCAGCTCTGCTTTGAATTTTATCTGCTGAAACTTTAATGCCTCTAAACTGCTCACTTACCTGATTAAATCTACTCTCAACATCTGCAACACGCTCTGCTAAACGGCCAATATCTTTGCCAATAATTCCAATTTCTTTAATAACGACTTGGGCTTTCTTGCTCATCTCTGAATCTTTTAAAAACATACGAAGAGTATTTAATAATCCCCAAAGTAAACTTGGAGAAACAATCAGAACATTTTTCTCTAAGCCCTTACTTATTAAGTTACTCTCACTAATCTCACGATAAACAGCTTCTGATCTAATAAACATAATGGCATGAGGAGTGGTTTCGCCGCTAATTATATAATCGCTTGAGATCTTCTTAATATTATTAACAACGTCATCTTCAAATAATTTCTTATATTTCTTAATCTCTTCTTCAGTTTTTGCAGAACGCAGATATTTATAATTATCTAAAACAAACTTTGAATCGATTCCAATTTTTTGCGAATTTTCACCTAAATCAATTAAGCAATCTACCCTTTTATTATTACTTAAAGTGTGTTGAAATTTTAAATACTGCGAAGGAAGTCTATCTTTTAATAACTTCTCTAATTCCATTTCAGAAAAAGCACCGCGCTCTTGACGGTCATTCAACATCCCTTCAAAGCTTTTAAAGGTATTATCAATTGAAGCTTGTGTGCTTGAAATATTCTTTGTCGCCTCTTCAACTTTAGAAAAACGAACAATTAAATCTGCAAGCTGTGAACTTAATAAATTATTGTCCCCACCACTTTTGCCTTTAAAAAAATTATAAGCAATAAATGCAACAACAACTATACAGGTAATAATAATTACTATCTCAGTCATAAAAATTTAGGGAAAATGATAAAGGGAGATAGTGACACTCACTAAATACAGCTTCCATTACAAAGTTCGCCTTATTAGTAAGTGCCATTTTAATGTGATTCTTAAAGATCCTCAATAATATTACTGTATCTTCATTAAGATAATAATTAAGATGTATAAAATGATTGTAAATGCTGATTTTGCTTTAAAGGCGGTAGTGCATACTCAAACTATGCCTTGGGAAAAATCACCCATTGAAGGCGTTGAGAGAAAATATTTAGACCGTGTGGGTGGTGAAGTTGCGATCGCAAGCACTGTTGTTAAATATGCGCCCAACTCTTCTTTTACTCGCCATGCCCATGGCGGCGGTGAAGAAATATTAGTTTTAGATGGAGTATTTTCAGATGAGAATGGAGATTATCCTGCAGGTTCATATCTTAGAAATCCACCAAAAAGTTCGCACACTCCCTTTTCAAAAAAGGGTTGTACTTTATTTGTAAAATTAAGACACTTTCATGAGGGTGATTTAGAAAGTGTTCGTATCAACACGAATACTGAAACCTGGCACCAAGGAATGGTTCCTGGTTTATCCGTGATGCCCCTTCATGAATTTAATGGTGTTGGCACAGCTCTAGTTAAATGGGCGCCTAATACAATTTTTAATCCGCACGTTCATCCAGGCGGTGAAGAAATTTTTGTAATCAAAGGAGTATTCCATGATGAGCATGCAAGTTATCCAACAGGCAGTTGGATCAGAAGTCCAAGATATAGTAAGCACGCCCCTTTTACAAAATCAGAAGGTGCGCTGATTTATGTTAAAACGGGTCACCTTGATAATCCCCTTCAATAAAGTTTATAAAAATGAATACTGCAACAGTCCCTTTAAATTGGTCCTGTAAACACACTTGGCGACGAAGTGCTAAAAACACTGGTTGGTGTGTGCTTGGTTGTTCCATTGGAGATTTTGGAACTATTTTATTTTTTCAATTAACACAAATTCCTTTTCCAGTAATGGGAATTATGACTTTAGCAATTATCAATGGATTGCTTACGAGTATTGCACTTGAGACTTTTATTTTAATGAGACAGCAATTTACTTTCATTAATGCACTTAAAACTGCTTGCGGTATGAGTTTTATTTCTATGCTTGCAATGGAGATTGCAATGAACACAACGGATTATATTTTAACAGGAGGCGCAATGCTTACATGGTGGGTGGTGCCTATTATGTTAACGGTTGGATTTTTAACACCGTGGCCTTATAATTATTACAGACTTAAAAAATTCAATCAGGCGTGTCACTAGGAGGTTCAATGTTAGATTATGCAATTTTTAATATTAATGTAACGAATCCTAAAGATTACTATTTAGTTGTGAACTGAGTGGTCTAGCTAGTTACAAATTTTTGCAGTTGTTCTATTAAGTACTTCTGCTCATCAATCATAAGACGTACCACATCACCAATTGAGATAATTCCAATGGATTTACCATTATCTACTACCGGTAAATGTCTAACACGCTTATCCGTCATTAATTGCATACAAGCATCAATTTGCATATCGGATGATATGGTTATCACCTCTTTACTCATGACTTCTGCAAGTTTTGTGTCAGTACTATTCTTTCCCTTTAACACTACTTTTCTGGCGTAATCTCTTTCTGAAAAAATTCCTATAAGCTTATCTTGATCCTTAATAACAATGGCGCCGATATTTTTATCTGCCATTAACTGTAAGGCTTGTCTTACGGTATTATTTGAACTGAGTGTCCAGGTTGGTCTTTTTGTCTGCTCTATAAACTGTCCCGCTGTCAGCATAATTTAATATTCTCCAATTTTATAATTATTACTAGCCCAAAAGGGGGAGATCCCCCTTTTTATCAGGTTTAAATAACCTATAAAATTTATGTAGTGTGGACCTTTTTTGGAAGAGCAGAGGTCCGTAAGCTCTTATTCAGTAGTGATACTTTTTAATTCAAGTATCAGGTATTGGCATAAACATATTTACCGCCTCCTGATAAAAATATGTTCCTCCTTAATACTAAAGTCAAATTTTCTGCAAAAAAGAGAGATAAAGAAATAAGTGTTATGGATGAGCACGTTGACTATGATTAAGGCAAAGACAAAAAAATAAATTTGTAATAACCCCTGTGTTATAAGCCCTAATTAATTTTGAAATAAATATTAAAGCAAAATCAATCGTTTAATAGTGTTTTATTTTCATTCTCTTTTAGTAATATGGCACGATACTTTTTTTTCAAAATCAAAACCCCCGACTTCACTCACTTTTTTCTTTTAATAATAAACCCATAAATTATTCCGTTTATAATTAGTAGAGCAATTCCAAGGCTAATTTGAATTTCTTTAGTTAGATTAATTGGGTAAATAATTGAATAAAGATAGTTTTGAATAAAGGTTGTGGAATAGGTTGCAAGATTTGCTTTAGTTAAGAGATAATTTTCCAAATAAGTGAGTGGGCAAATAGTTTGCGTAAATTCCATATAAGCCCCATAGAGAAATGCTGGAATATGAAAGTATAATGTCCAAGCTTTAATAAAGAATAAAAGCCCTCCAAAGACAACAAATACAATAAAGAGAAAATGTAGGACGAGCGTAAGAGTTGCTAGGAATTCATACATTTTGATTAATTAAATACTAACCTAAACCTTACTGTTTTTTAACCTAATCATAAGTTAAAAAATTAGTTATCTTCTGGCATTCTAGATGAATGGTGAGAGGTAATTAACCACTTATTTTTATAAAGGCGATAAGTGAAAGTATAACGAGCTTTTACCACTGCTTTAGTTTTAGCAAAAGTGAAGGTGTAAACACCTGCATCAACTGCAGTGTCGTAACCAACCTCAATTTTACGAGAATTAATTTTTCCAGCAGGTTTGTTTGCTAAAAAAAATTTAAAATAACTTTTTTTTTGCGCAACTGTTAGTCTTGGTTTATTTGCAAGAGTTGCAAGCAAAATAGAATTCTTTGCATAATTTTTAACGACTTGATCTGGATCTCCACTTTTTAATGACGTATTCCATCTATCAAAAAGTGAGGCAATCTCTTTTTTAGAAGAACGCTTAAGATTTTTTAACCTCGTCATCCTGAGCTAGTGGTTGAGATTTATTGATGTCTTGCTTGTTAAGATAACCTTTTAAGATCGTGTGGTTAAAAATAACTGATGGCATAATTTTTAAAAAAATTAATTAAATTATTTAATTATAAAAAGCTGATCTGACAAGATGTAAAAAAGACCTTAATTTTAATGACTAAAGGGCTGTTTTGCTTAATGTTTATTTATTTTGAATTAAGTTTAATGAGATACTGAGTTAAGAAAATAGAACATACAATAATCGCATAAACAATTATTAAAAATAAAGTTTCCAATAATCCATAAGTAACAAGTGAATAAAAAAGACAGGCTGTATTTATTCCTAAAATTAAAGCAGCTGATAGCAGATAAGGACTGGTCATACTTAAGTTCGCATTTTCCGTCATTTTTTTATAAAAGAAGGGTATCAGCGAAGTAAACATTGCAAGAATAGTTGTAATAATAATTTCTAAATTCATTTAATTTTTTTATTTTATCGATTTGTCATTTATTAATTTAATCAAGAGAACAATTAAACCAATAATAATGAAGGAAATAAATAACATCGCAAAAAGAATATGATCGGGTTTGTAATCTTTAAGATCAAATACTCTAGGCGCTAGAATGGTTAATAAAACTGTTAAAAGCAGCCAAAATGCCAAGATCTTTCTTGGCGTAATTTTAGTAATATTCTGTTTTATATTTGGCTTTATGATTTTAAAATTTTCCATCATATAATATCTTCTCTATTATATTTGCATGTTACCAATTATCAACCGTCCTGATTATGTAGTACAGAATGGAAATTAGAAAACAAGCCTTAGAAAAGTTAGAGCACTTTTGTCTGAATCATTTAGCAAAATATAGTTCAACTAGAAATTTTGATTTTGGACCTGAGCAAAGAGAAAATACTAGCGTACTTTCTAAATATATCACCCACCGAGTTGTTGATGAAATAGAGGTTCTAAAATCAAGTTACAGTAAATTTTCCTACGCAAAGATTGAAAAGTTTATTCAAGAGGTGATGTGGCGAACCTATTGGAAGGGTTGGTTGGAAATGCGCCCAAAGGTTTGGCAGGATTATAATAAAGATTTATTAGAGTTAAAAAAAGAGACTAAAAAAAATTATCTAGATGCCATCAACGCGCAAACAAACGTTGAACCCTTTAACGACTGGGTACTTGAGTTAAAACAAACGGGTTATTTGCATAATCATGCAAGGATGTGGTTTGCAAGTGTTTGGATTTTTACTTTGAATTTACCATGGCAATTAGGTGCTGATTTTTTCTTAAAAAATTTACTCGATGGTGATGCTGCATCGAATACTTTGAGTTGGCGCTGGGTTGCGGGACTACATACTCAGGGCAAACACTACGTTGCAGCTGAGTGGAATATAAATAAATTTTCTAAAAAAAAGTATAAGAATTTAAAATTAAATGAAACGGCCATAGCAAAATTTGAAACTACAACTTATGAAACCTATCCAATAGCCTTTGATACAACTACAAATGATCAATCATTATTTCTTATTCATAATTTAGACTCTAACTTTATCCAGCAAAATCAAACGCAATCTAACCATTACGGTGTTATGGATTTTACTAGCATTTTACAAAAGCAGGCTTATTCAGAAAATGTAATTAATTTTAAAAAAAATATAAATAATGAATTAAAAAATCTAATCAAAGAAAAATTTAACTCAGAAATTTATATTGACAGTCTAGAGAATTTACAAAAAGTTATTAAAGAGAAAAATATCAAACAAGTTATCCTGCCCTACCTAAACGTGGGTTATGAAAATGACTTTATTCAAAGCATCAAAAAAGAACTCAATATCACTTATTCAGTAAGGGATTATGACAGGTATTGCTGGCAATTTGCAACGAAGGGTTTTTTTAAATTTAAAGAGCAAATACCAAAAGTTCTTGCTAAATTTTTAACTTAAAATTTTTATTGTAGCAATGATTGGTCTAATAATTTAAAACATATTAACTTTTAAAAAATGTTTGAACTACCTAAATTAAATTATCCAAAAAATGCATTAACTCCAGCAATGTCTGAAGAGACGTTAGATTTGCATCACGGTAAACATCATCAAACTTATATAACTAATTTAAACAATCTAATTAAAGACACGCCTCTTGCAAAAAATTCTTTAGAAGAAATTGTTAAGCAAACAGCAAAAGATGCATCAAAAGCTGCAATTTTTAATAATGCAGGTCAGCACTGGAATCATATTTTGTTTTGGAATTGTATGAAACCTAAAGGTGGTGGAGCTATGCCAAGTACATTAGAGAAGAGAATTATTGCTGATTTCGGCAGCGTTGAAAAGTTTAAGGAAGATTTTATTCAAGCAGGAATTACACAATTTGGCTCAGGCTGGGCTTGGCTTGCCATTCAAAATGGTAAACTTGTTGTAACAAAAACAGCAAACGCATCAAATCCATTAGTCGATAATATGAAGCCTATCTTTGGCTGTGATGTTTGGGAACATGCTTACTACGTTGATTATAAAAACCGCAGACCCGATTATTTAAAAGCTTTTGTAAATGAGCTGGCGAATTGGGAGTTTGTTGAATCACAGTTAAATTAGTTTTTTAAATTTATTTTAACTAAAAATTTTCAAAAAATTTTCGAGACACTTTGGCATAGAATACTCCTTGCTATGCATAGACGCATGAAATACGCATCGGCCTCAATCAATCAAACAAAAAGGAAATATGCACGACATTATTGATACGGCCGTAGAAGCTGGATCTTTTAAAACACTAGCAGCTGCAGTAACTGCGGCAGGTTTAGTGGATACACTAAAAGGTACAGGACCATTTACAGTATTTGCACCAACGGATGATGCATTTGCGAAATTGCCTGAAGGAACAGTTAAGTCTTTATTAGCTGACATTCCAAAACTTAAATCTATTCTTACATACCACGTAGTTGCTGGCAAAGTGATGGCAGCAGATGTAATGGGTTTAAACGGTAAATCTGCTAAAACAGTAAACGGTGCTGATGTTAAAATTAGTACAGATGACGGTGTTAAATTAAACGGTACATCTAAAGTTGTTAAAACAGATATTGAATGCACGAATGGCGTTATTCATGTAATCGACACTGTAATTCTTCCAGCCTAATTATTTTACAAAAAAATAGTTAAATATTAAACATCCAGCTACAAAGCTGGATGTCGCTGCTTTTATTTGCTTAATTAAAATAGATTTAAGTTTAGATTTACTTTTTTTTACTTTTCTTTGAATTTTTGTGATGACGATCGTCCATGCCTTTAAATATCAATGCAACTGTAGTAACCATAACAACTAAAAATCCAAGAACTATTAAATCAGCCGGCATAATTATTCTAAATCCTCGTTATAATATAAAAAAACAACAATACCACCAATGGCAGCTAATGCAAAAATAAAAGGAGCACAAATTTTAGTTGCCTCTACTAAATCACCAACTTGCTGCCATTTTCTATTAAAAATAATAAGTGGAATAACACTTAAACTTAAAAACATAACACCAAAAAATAACCATTCAGGCATACGCTTTATAAGTTTTTGTAAAAAGATCATTTTTTAAGTATTTATAATTTAACTTTTATAAATATAAAGTTAAATCAACGCAATTTTTATAATCTTAAATATGTATTTATCTGCAAGATAAATTGCAAAGCCGATAGCAAGTCCTAAGAGAATATATGAGTACGAATCTTTCATAATTTATAAGCGCCTTAAATACCCCCAAAAAAATGCAAATAAGCAATTAAAGCTATAAAAAAACCAATGACTAACCACAGTTTTTCAAGTCCCATTGCCATGAGAAAACCAATTGAAAATACTAATAAAATAATAGCAAGCAGCGGAGTCATTATTTTTAATATTTACTATCATCTATTCATTTTTGGAAGTGATTAATTAATGATACACATATTCTTATGGTAAGTTTTTTTAGAAAATTACAGCTTGTATTTGCATCAGTAATCCTCATTGCAACCTCAATTGCTTTTGTACTTGAGATTATGAACATGATTAAAATCCGCGACATCAGTTTACCAGATCTATTATTACTATTTATTTATTTAGAAGTTATTGGAATGGTGACTGGTTATTGGAGAACACAGACGATTAGATTAGCTTACCCTTTATTTATTGCAATCACTGCCCTTGCACGATTAATCATATTGCAAAAAAAAGATATTGATCCATCAACGCTTGTCTATGAAGCGGGTGCAATTTTACTTCTTGCTATTGCAATTGTAATTTTAAAATTTAGAAGATCAAAGCACTTAGGTGTCAGCATTGATAAAGACGAACTATAAGATATTGAAACTTTAATAAAGTTTACAATTCCCCGCAAAGTTAAAAATAATAATAATTAAATTTAAGGTTTGATTAAACTTTGAAAATCATTTGCATAACCCTGCAGTTTTTGTGCAGCTTTTAAGCGTTGCTCAGGAGTTGTTCTGTTGTGTAGTTCTGATAATTGCGCGCAGCCATCTTTTAACATTTGTTCGCTATAATTTGCATACTTTGGATCTGGGGATTGCTGATTATTTTTCCAAACATTTTTTAAAGTTTGTAAAGGTTGAGCTCCTTTTTGAATAAGATTTACCGCAGCAACTGCTTCATTATGTCGGCGTTTTCGCTCTGGTAAAACAAGTTCTGCTTTAAAGGCACTTTTTTCAAGGCGCTTTGCGATCCATTCTTTTTGCTCCACAGATAATGTTCCATAAAACATTTCTGCACGATCAATTGCTTTTTCTAATCGTCTTTCATTTATTATTTCACCCTTTCGACCTAATCCAAAATTGATCATAAATTCTTCGTCATTTTTTAATTGGTATTTATTCCAATTTTCGATTTGTTTAGGAGTTAATGTTTTTGCAATTGGAACAAGCGCTGGTAAAAATTGCACAACCGCTTCATCGACAAAAATGCGGATCACGTCGACTTCTTTACAAAACTGTTGTGGATTTAAATCTTGAATGATTAATTTTTCATAACTTTTAAGTTTAGTTGCATATTGCGGTAAATGCGTTGTACGGTGCCACGATAACCAGCTATCTAATTCTTTTCGAGCTAAACTACTTTGCTGGTCAGTGAGATCGAAAATTGAATCTAATTGATAAGCCGCTACAATTGGAAGCCTGTTGTAGCTTAAAGTAATAACACTGCAGCCAACAAAAGTTAAAGCGATGATGACAATAAAAAATCTTTTTAAAAATGACATGATAATTTATTTAACTAACTATTCTAAACTTATCTTAAAGTTTCTTAAGGGCATTAATGAACAAAGGCGAAAGGCCTATCAGGACTGCTACAATAATAACTAATTTTGGTCTTTTGATAATTTTATCAATAAAACTAAATATTATATTTTTAATCATTCTTTAAAAAAATAAGTTTATATAACCGATTACAAACAGTGGTAACTGTAATCCAAAGTTTGTCATAATAGCTTTATCTTTATTTATAAATCCTGCAATGGTCCAACCCACAGCACCTAATCCGTGTGAGAAAATGTTAAGTGGATAGATGTTTAAATTAGTCAGTAATATCCCTGTTAATACAAGTGCAGTACTAATCCATTTTATGTATTTTTTTACAAAGTTCATGATTCCTCCAAAGGTTAAGAGATATCATCTTACCACTTTTTACGTGGCGATCATAAAAAATTTTAAAGTTTTTATTTAATTTAATCTTGGAAGATCGGCATTCATAATTTTCGTCCACACTTCAACGAAGTCTTTTATGAATTTTTCTTGATTGTCATCTTGTGCGTATAATTCTGCGTAAGAACGAAGAATTGAGTTTGATCCTAAAACTAAATCCACTCGAGTTGCAGTAAATTTAACTTTATTAGATTTACGCTCAATAATATCGTAGCTATTTTTTCCCGTTGGCTTCCAAGTGTATTTCATATCAGTTAAATTAATGAAAAAATCATTTGTTAAAGCTCCAACTTTATCTGTGAAAACTCCGTGTTTTGAATTTTGAAAATTAGTTCCTAACACTCGCATACCACCAATTAAACAAGTCATTTCTTTTGCAGTAAGACCAATTAAATTTGCTCTCTCTAATAATAATTCCTCAGGCATAACCGAATACTCTGCTTTAACATAATTTCTAAATCCATCATGCAATGGCTCTAAAACTTTAAGAGAATCTGTGTGCGTTTCTTTTTCAATTGCATCGCCTCTACCACCTCTAAATGGAACTTTAACTTTCGAACCTGCTTTTTTAATAGCTTTCTCAAGTCCAACAGTTCCAGCTATGACAATTGTATCTGCAATAGTTGCTCCAGTTTTTTTTGCAATTCCTTCTAAAACTTTTAATGTTTTTTCAAGTCTTTGTGGTTCATTCGCCTGCCAATTTTTCATTGGGGCAAAACGAATTCTTGCACCATTTGCTCCACCTCTTTTATCTGTTCGTCTATAAGTTCTAGCGCTATCCCAAGCAACCACAACTAAATCGCTCACACTTAAACTTGTTGCAGCGATCATTTTTTTAACTTTTTCTAAATTATATTTTTTCTTTGGAGCCTTCACATTATTTTGCCAAACTAAATTTTCTTTTGGCGCCCAAGGTCCAATATAATTGTCACGATTGCCCATAGTTCTGTGGGTTAATTTAAACCAAGCTCTTGCAAAGGAGTCTTCAAAGAACTTTGGATCTTTGTAAAATTGTTCTGAAATTTTTTTATATTCTGGATCGATAACCATTGCCATATCCGCATCAGTAAACATTAATCGAGCTTTCTTTGTAGGATCTGCAAGGTCCACTGGTTTTTTCTCCTCTTCAAGACCAATAGGTTCCCACTGCCAAGCTCCTGCAGGACTTTTTTTGCTCTCCCACTTATAATTAAGTAAAAGATCTAAATATTGATGATCCCATTTATCAGGATGAGTTGTCCACGCTCCTTCTAAACCAGATGTAATTTGATTAGCACCTAATCCATTTTCTTGATTCCAACCAAATCCTTGTTCATGAATTTCTGCTGCAGCAGGTTCTCTTCCTAAATTTGCAGGATCCCCATTGCCGTGCGCTCTACCAATAGAATGTCCACCAATTGTAAGTGCTGCTGTTTCAACATCATTCATTCCCATTCTGCCAAATGTTTCTCGCACATCCATCGCTGTTCTTAATGGATCAGGAATACCTTCTACTCCTTGTGGATTAACGTAAACTAATTGAAAGTGAGATGCTGCAAGAGGCGCCTCTAATGATGAACGATCTTTTGGATCGCTGTATCTATCGACAGCTAATGGTACTGTTTCTTTTCCCCAGTACACATCCTTCTCCGGCTCCCAAATGTCTTCGCGCCCAAATGAAAATCCAAAAGTTTTAAAACCTGAATGTTCATATGCCATCGTACCTGCAAGACACATTAAATCTGACCAGCTTAATTTATTTCCGTATTTTTTTTTAATTGGCCAAAGTAATCGTCTAGCTTTATCTAAATTTGTATTATCTGGCCAAGAGTCTTGAGGAGAAAATCTGTGTGATCCAACATTAGGACGACCATCAAATTCTCGGTAAGTTCCAACTTGATGCCAAGTTAATCTAACCATTAAACCAGAATAAGTTCCAAGATCTGCTGGCCACCATTCTTGGCTGTCAGTCATTAATTTAAGTAAATCTTTTTTTAATGCTTTAAAATTTAATTTTTTAACTTCTTTTCTATAATTGAAACCTGGAAGTGGATTAGTTTTAGTATCGTGTTGATGCAAAATATCTAAATTAATACTATTTGGCCAAAGTCTTGATGTGTTTGACTCTCCAGCTTTAGTAATTCCACCATGCATCACAGGACATTTGCCTGCTCCATTTTTGCCTGAACCGTTTGTTTTTTTAAGGGTTTCTGTACTCATAATTTTTAAGGAAGTGATTCTTAACAAATAAAAGATCTAATGTTAAGCAAACAATAAATTTACTTCTACTTTAGGTTTAGTTTTTTTATTGCAAAATGACGCGGATAATTAACTGCCCTATATTTAACAGGTAAATATTTTAATCGCTAAATTTTTAGTCAAACTTATTTTGCAAGATAATCTATGGCAGCCATTAGTCCGCCAGCTTTGTGAGGAATTTTTGCTTTTCTAAGTCCTAATTCAACGCCAGCTAAGGCTCCAGCCAACATAATTTCATTAAAATCTCCAAGGTGGCCTATTCTAAATACTTTTCCTTTAACTTTATTTAAACCCATTCCCAACGACATATTATATTCATCATAAATAATTTTTCTAAGATTGTCGGAATCGTGACCTGGAGGAAGTAGGACTGCAGTAATAGTGTTTGAATATTCCTCTGGATTTTTAGCTAAAATCTCAAGACCCCATGCTTTAACTGCAACTCTTGTTGCTTCCGCTAATCTTGTGTGACGTTTAAAAACATTTTCTAATCCCTCTTCATTTAAAATATCAATTGCCTCATCTAGACCAAAAAACATATTGGTTGGTGGTGTGTATGGAAAAGCATTATCTTTATTATTTGTTAAAATAGGTTTCCAATCCCAATATGATTTCTGCATAGTAGATCTTTTATAAGCCTCTAAAGCTTTTTGACTTACAGCATTAAAAGAAAGTCCTGGTGGCAATAATAATCCTTTTTGCGATCCACACACTGTTACATCTACTTTCCAATCATCGTGACAATAATCAATTGAAGCAAGGGATGAAATTGTATCGACCATTAATAGTGCGGGGTGTTTTGCACTATCCATTGCTTGTCGAATTTTTGCAATATTACTTGTAACGCCTGTGGATGTTTCATTGTGCAAAGCAAATACAGCTTTAATTTTATGTGACTTGTCTTCACTTAATTTTTTTTCAACAATCTTTGGATCTGCTCCTGTGCGCCAATCGCCTGGTACAAGTTCAACTTCTAAATTAAATTTTTTTGCCTGCTCTGCCCACAATGTTGAAAATTGTCCAGTTTCAAACATCAATACTTTATCATAAGGATTTAATGTGTTTACAATTGCAGCTTCCCAAGCTCCTGTTCCTGAACCTGGAAATATAATAACAGGCTGAGTAGTTTTAAAAATTCCTCTAATTTTATCTAGAATTCTTTTTGTAATTTCTGCAAATTCTGGACCGCGATGATCTATTGTTGGAAAACTCATTGCTCTTAAAACTCGATCAGGAATATTGGTAGGTCCTGGTACTTGTAGTAAGTGTTTGCCTGGTCGAAAAGAATTTGATTTTGCCATAAAATATAAAAGTTAATAAACCATAATAAAAGAATAAGTAAATTAACTTTTAAGGGGAAATCCACTCCATTTTTCCAATCTTTGTAACAGTTGAGTTTAAGATTGGCTGACTTTTTAATTTTTTAGTCTCATCGTTATTTAAGAATTTCATCTCTTCTAATAATCCAGCAATTGCAACCTCAGCAGCTTTCATGTTGCCATCTTTGATCTTAACTACCAGCACTGCTTTTTCATCCGGAACGATTGCTATAAAGACCCCATCCGCACCATTTTTAACTAGAACTTTTTTATTACTGCTCTTTGTTAAAATAGAATTCACACTCTCAGATCCACCAAATAATAACGGATGTTTTACGCAAGATTCAAATATTTTAATAACCGCTTTTTGTTCAATCCCTTCTAATTTTGAAGGATCTGCAAACTTTGTCAGAGCTTTTGCAAATTGATTAAGGGGTAAACTTGGCGCTGGCAAATTACAGCCATCAATTCCAATATTTTTAATTTTAACTTCAGCTAATTTTTCTAAATTTTCTATAAATAGTTTTTGCACTGGGTGTTTTGGATCGTGATAATTTAAAGTTTTAAATTTACTGTGTTTGCAAATAGATAATTGTCCGCAATGTTTTCCAGAACAATTATGATAAATTCTACTCTTTCGACCCTCTTGTCTGACTATATAATCTTTTCTTTTCTGGCTTAGCGGCCAAGCAGATCCTAACATTAAATCTTCCTCTTCTAATTCAAGTTCTGAAAGCCAAGACTTAACCATATCAAGATGCACAGGTTCTGCATGATGAGAGGAGGTTGCAAATGCAATTTGTTCATCTTTAAGTTTTAAAGCTTTATCAGCGCCTGTTGTTATAATTCCAAATGTTTGAATGAGTTTAAGTGCTGAACGTGGGAATATTTCAGTTGTAATATCTCCCCATTTTTTTATCACTCGCCCTTCTGAATCCATTGCAACCGCAACACCTTGATGAATATTTTCAACTAAATTGCCACGCGTAGATGTAACTAAATCAGCAAACTTAATATTTTCTTCACTCATAATTTAAATTTAAAAAAAGACTTAACGATTGAAAGTTGGACGCGCTTTAAAAACCATCCAGCAGATGATGTAAATTAAAATAGTCACTCCATAAAACAATGCGCCAATTATAAATGCAAAACGCAAACCCCATTTACTAAAGCCCAACTTGTGCGCCATACCTGAACAAACTCCTGCAAAGAATTTATCATCGCTGCTACGGTACATATTATTGTTTTGGTCTTGCATCGCTTATTTTATATAAATTATTTATAACTTTTCAAGTTCTGCTTTTAAAAATTGTGCAATTTTTAACATTCCAAACTGACCTGAAATTTTTTCAGCAACGGAGTTATAGTTCGTATTAGTATTCACATCATAGGTGAAGCTTTCACCATTTTTATCAAGCATATATTCAATGCCTGCAATCTCAATATGATTAGCTTTTAAAAATTTTTCATACTTTTCTATGAGTGGGTTTTGATAGTTTTTTACTATCATAAATTTATTGCCATCTGGATTGGTTGGACAAAATTGTGCTTCAACATTGCAGGCATCAGCTGGGCATAATTCAAAGCTATCGCTAGCATCCACTTGAACCGCATAATAAAATTTAGAGTTTATAAATTCAACGCGAGTGACTACTTTTGGATCTGCTTCAATATAATCTTGTAAAATTGTAATACCATCAATTGAATCTTCAAATTGATCGCCGTTTACATACTTTTCAAGTTCAATTTTATTTTGAAATAATTTCACCCCAAGTCCACGTCCAGCTCTATTGTGCTTAGTGATGAAGGGTTTAGTAAAATGATCTGCTGCAGATAAGATATTTGCTTTTCCAGAACAAAAAATAGATTTTGGTGTTTTAATATTTTGTTCATTTAATTTTTTGTATTGTAAGGATTTGCTAATTTCTAAAGCAAGTGCGTTTTCACCATTGATAATTCGTCTGTTATGAAAAGATAACCAATTTAAAATCACCGCTGTATATTCTGGTGCAAAGCGATGTCCTCGTGAATGGGAAGAAGCGCTCATTCGATTGTAAAAAACTCCATTGGGTGGAATAGAGGCGGTATTTAAATTAACTTTTGCCATGTGCCAATCTTCAAAAGGCACAGATAATTTTTGTAGTTGCTCTTTTAGTGGCTGAGTCCACTCATCATTTTCATGAATGATATAGGCTTTCATAAATTAATTTGCTTTTTTTATTAATTCTTTAATTGAGCTTTCTTTAGTGTCACCCAAAGATCTTGCTTGTTCTTTACCTTGTTTAAATACGATGATGGCACTTTGTCTTGAGACTTTTAAAGTTTTTAAAAGATCTTTGCTTGTATCAAAGTCGACATTATAAAAAGTAGTATTTTTAAACTCTGGCGTTTTCATTAAAGAATTTAAAATAGGATCTTGAGTTGCACACGTTGAGCACCATTTAGCATGCACATGCAAAACCACTGGTTTTCCTTCTTTAATTAATTTATCGAATTCGATTTGTGAATAAGGTTTACCAGCTGCAAAAAGTATAGTGGGCAGGAAAAGGAATGTTAAAATAAATTTTAATAAGATCTTCATATTTTTTAATTAAAGCTAAACTCTATGTACTTCAATTATAAACTTTGTGCAGTTTGTTTTACATCTTGTAAAAATTCAGCTCGCTCTTCAGGGGTTGCGAAAGGAACCGCAAAATATCTTCTATATTTAATATCTCTAATGCCACAAATGTGAAAAACGCCTCGTTTTAAT
>OFQP01000010.1_pt1 | contig 43063 bp, 45 predicted proteins | sample 1542771 | NCBI WGS metagenome assembly OFQP01 (sample SAMN05442509, study PRJEB24371) | freshwater metagenome | isolation source: Freshwater Lake | place: Canada: Niagara | collected 2012-08-09 | reverse complement strand
AGATATATGCCGAACGTGAGCGAAGGTTTGGTAAGGCGTAAATTTAAGCAGCTGTGTAATCAGCAGGTGTTGGCGCGGTAAGAAGTGCCTGACAGGTAGCACATTGAGCGTTATCTAATAAGTACATATCTAACTCATAAGTATCTGGATCAAAGCTTGCAGTAATCGTTATTAAGTTGCCACCACAAGCTGGACATACTGGGGTTGGAATACCTCGAAAGTCACCCATATTTAACACTTAGCGCATAAGCCAAATAGCTCAACTACATGCGAGACCTTTCTAAACCCATTGTTTTTCGCAACAGTGTTGGCCCATCTTTCAACCGAGCTGCCCTCTACCTCAATAGTTTTGCCACAACTAGTGCAAACTAAATGATGGTGATGTCCTGTTTCACATAAGCGGTATAGCGCCTCACCATCATCTTTGCGCAAAACATCAACAGTATTTCGAGCAGCAGCTTTTTGCAGTGTTCGATAAACGGTTGCTAACCCAGTTGATTCACCATCTTTTCGTAGCAACTGATAAACCGATTGAGCGCTAGCAAATTTACCTTGTTTTTTTAGCGCACCAATTACCTTAACCTCAGATTTATTCAGTAGGGCTTGATCTTGCGCCACTACTTGCCCTCCTCGTCATGATCTTCATGCTCGTCATGATCTTCATCCTTATGCACACCATCTTCTTGGTGTATCTCTGAGTGAGCGCCATCATCATGACCATGGACATGTATTGCCTCAAGTTGGCTAACTAATGCCCACATAATTGCAACTCCTGTAAGTGTTGCAGCTAATGTCCAACGTGATGAATGCCTAGCGTGTGCCTCTGGCAAGATGTGGCTAGTTGCTATATAAATTACAATTCCAGAAAATGCGGCTAAGTATAAAGCGGTAGAGTTTTCAGAAAGTGCCAAGCCTGAACCAATTGCTGCACCACTAATTCTTGCAATGGAATCAACTCCTAGTAGCCAAATACCCTTCTTGCTCCATTTGTTGCTCTTTACCAACATCGCTACGGTATTTAAACCATCACTAAATGCGTGGACAAGTAAGGCTACGAATACTGCAATTCCTAATTTTTCATCTATTGAAAATGCCACACCCAATGCCAAACCATCTAGGAATACATGTAAGCCCATCGCCAAAGCACCGACTGTGCCGGTGACATTTGCTGTGTGCTTATGATCATGACCATAATCTGATTCAGCTGGTTCATGGGAGCCAAAAAATTTCTCATAAAGGTGTAATAGTAAGAAGCCACCAATTAATGCCACTGAAACACTTGGTGCACCTAAGAAGGTGGTGGAGGACATCTCAAAAACCTCAGGTAAAAGATCAAAGGCAACTAGGCCTAGTAATAAACCAGCGGCTAAACCTAAAACTAGGTGTAGACGATCACGAGCTCGAAGTGCGATTACGCCGCCAAGGGCAGTTGCTACTGCGGTGGCTGCGGCTAACAAGATGGCTATATTCATAAATGCAAAGTAGCATAAATGAGAATGATTATCAATATCATTTGCCATAAGCCTAGATCCACCCATAAAGCTGGCCTTTGCCGAGATAGATATGCCTAACCCCTACACTTATCTCAATAGCAAGCCGCCGACAGCCAGCCGGATGGAGATTAAATGGCGCAAGATCGTCTCGAGACAATCGTTTCATTGGCCAAACGTCGTGGCTTTGTTTATCCCTCATCAGAAATTTATGGCGGACTTCGTGCTTCCTGGGATTACGGTCCTTTAGGTGTTGAATTAAAAAATAATATTAAGCGCCAATGGTGGAAATCAATGGTGCAGGGCAGAGATGATGTTGTTGGTTTAGATTCCTGCGTAATTTTAGCCCGCGAAGTTTGGCAAGCGTCCGGCCATGTTGAAACTTTTTCTGATCCATTAACTGAGTGCACTAGCTGTCATAAGAGATACCGCGCAGATCATTTAGAAGAGGCTTATGAGAATAAGCATAAGAAGAAGCCTGAATCACTAGCTGAAGTAAATTGCCCAAACTGCGGCACTAAAGGAAAGTTTACAACTCCTAAACAATTTTCTGGCCTTCTAAAAACTTATTTAGGACCAGTTGAAGATGAATCAGGCCTTGCCTATTTACGCCCAGAGACGGCGCAAGGAATATTTATTAACTTTGACAATGTGGCATCAACTTCTAGAAAAAAACCACCATTTGGTATTGGCCAGATTGGTAAATCATTTAGAAATGAAATTACTCCTGGAAACTTTATCTTTAGAACCCGTGAGTTTGAGCAGATGGAGATGGAGTTTTTTGTAGTTCCAGGAACTGATGAAACTTGGCATCAGTATTGGATCGACACCAGACTTGCTTGGTATAAAGATTTAGGAATTAATCCTGATCGCCTTCGAATTTTTGAACATCCTAAGGAAAAACTTTCCCACTATTCAAAGCGCACCGCAGATATTGAATACAAGTTTGAGTTCACTGGAACCGAGTGGGGTGAGCTTGAAGGTATTGCTAATCGAACTGATTTTGATTTGAAATCACACTCAAGAGCATCTGGTGAGAATCTAACTTGGTTTGATCAAGAAAAAAATGAACGCTGGACACCTTATGTAATTGAACCAGCAGCAGGAGTAGATAGATGCGCTCTAACATTTATGATGGATGCATATACTGAAGATGAAGCGCCAAACTCAAAGGGTGAGATGGAAAAGCGGGCGCTGATGAAATTAGATTACCGATTAGCACCAGTAAAAATTGGCGTCCTGCCGCTATCTAGAAATGCTGATTTATCACCTAAAGCTAAAGATTTAGCAGATCAACTTCGAAAGAATTGGAATGTTGATTTTGATGATGCTGGCGCAATTGGGCGACGTTATCGCCGCCAGGATGAGATTGGCACACCATTTTGTATCACTATTGATTTTGAAACCTTAGATGATCAAGCAGTCACAATTCGTGAGCGCGATTCAATGGCGCAATCTCGAATCGCTATTGATCAAGTTCAAAGTTATTTAGCAACTAAATTATTAGGCTGCTAATTGTTAACACAGCTCAAGCCTCTTCGTCTGCCAATTTCTAACGGTAACTTTGAAAATAATGAGGTCATACTTAATACCCCAGTAGTTCTAGCGCCTATGGCTGGAATTACTAACGCCGCTTTTAGAAGATTATGCAGGGAACAAGGCGCTGGTTTATTTGTTTCAGAGATGGTTACTGCCCGGGCATTAATAGAGCGGCGCGAGGAAACATTTAGATTAATTAAGCCAGGAGTAGGTGAGACACCTAGATCAATTCAACTATATGCAGTTGATCCAGTTGTTTTAGGTAAGGCAGTTGATTTATTGGGGAGTGAAAACTTAGCTGATCACATTGATTTAAATTTTGGTTGCCCAGTTCCAAAAGTTACCCGGCGCGGTGGCGGGGCAGCCTTGCCATATAAGCGAAGATTATTTTCAGCAATTGTTGAATCAGCAGTTAGCGCAGCTAGTAAGTATGGAATACCGGTAACGGTAAAGATGCGAGTTGGAATTGATTCAGATCATCAAACTTTTCTAGAGTCAGCAAAGTCTGCAGCTGATTTAGGAGTTACCTGGGTAGCACTCCATGCCAGAACTGCAGCCCAGTTATATGAAGGCAGATCTGATTGGAATAAAATTACAGAGTTAGTTGAACATCTTGCGCCAACTGGTGTGCCAGTACTTGGTAATGGTGATATTTGGTCAGGAAAAGATGCGCTAGCAATGATGCAGCAAACAGGATGTGCTGGCGTAGTTGTTGGTCGAGGTTGCCTAGGACGGCCCTGGTTATTTGCAGATTTAGTTAGTGCTTTAAATGGTGAAGATAAAAGGGTTAATCCAACTCTGTTTGAAGTTCGCCAGATCATGCTGCGCCATGGCCAGTTACTAGTTGAGTACTTTGAAAATGAAGATCGGGCTATGCGAGATATTAGAAAACATATGGCTTGGTACTTAAAAGGCTTCTCAGTTCCACGAGAGATTAGAGCAAACCTTGGCATGGTCAATTCATTAGAACATATGCAGCAATTACTTTCTAACATAGTTGATCAGCCATATCCGCAAGAAATTGGCGATAGTCCAAGAGGGCGAACTAGTCATGGGCGGCAAGTAAAACTGCCTGATGGTTGGTTAGATGATCCAGATGAGTTTGCCACGATTTCAATTGATGATGCAATCTCTGGCGGTTAAGTAATTGTTTATATTTAGATTAATTAGAAGAGTTATCTCATTTATACTTTTACTAATAATTGCTATTCCACTCTATGTTGCTGGAAGTATTTGGTATAGCGCAAGAAATAGTGAGCCAGTTAAATCTGACGTAATTTTAGTAATGGGGGCTGCTCAATTTGATGGCCGTCCTAGTGATGTTTTACTTGCCAGACTTAAGCAAACTAAAATAATTTTTAATGAAAAGCTTGCGCCTAAAATATACACAATCGGAGCAGGTGCACCAGGGGATAGAACAACTGAGGCAGCGGCAAGTAGGACTTGGTTAGTAAGTAATGGAATTAAAAAATCTAATATCTTAGCTATCACAAAAGGGCGTGACACTTTAAGTAGTACAAAGGCATATGCAGCTCAGATGAAAAAAGCTAATCTTTCTTCAGTAGTTATTGTTACCGATCCTTATCACTGCTATCGAGTAATTAAAATGGCAAAGGATTTAGGAGTAACTCCTACCTGCTCACCGGTTAAAAGTGGGGTAGCAGCAGTTGAAAACTCAAGTTTTAAGTATCTAGCAAGAGAAACTGGCGCCTACCTTGCATATGTAACTGTTGGCAGGCTTGGGATTAAATTAAGTGATCGCAGTTAATTTAACCCCCACTAGGATTAGAAAATGGTAATTAGGCAAGCTAGTGAACATTCTGGCTATAGCAGCGCAGACCGCGCAAGATTTTTAGATGAACCAGCAAAGCGTCCTGGTAGAACTGAGTTTGCTAGAGATCGCGCAAGAATTATTCATTCATTTGCACTAAGACGTCTGGCTGCTAAAACACAGGTTGCAGTGCCATGGGCAACTGATTTTCCAAGAACAAGACTTTCCCACTCACTTGAGTGCGCCCAAGTTGGTAGAGAGTTAGGAGCAGCGCTCGGCGCTGATCCTGATTTAATGGAAGGAGCATGTCTTGCTCATGACATAGGTCATCCACCCTTTGGACATAATGGTGAAGAGGTTTTAAATCAATTAGCCCAAACATGTGGCGGCTTTGAAGGAAATGCGCAAAGTATTAGGTTATTAATTAGGCTTGAAGCAAAAACAGTTTTACCAGATGGTAAATCAATTGGTTTAAATTTAACTAGAGCATCCCTGGACGCTGCTACTAAATATCCGTGGAGTAGGGTTGAAAACGCTAAGAAGTTTGGTGTTTATGAAGATGATCTTGAGATATTTAATTGGTATCGCCAAGGTGCTAAATCTGGTGAAATCTCTATGGAAGCACAGATCATGGATTGGTCAGATGATGTTGCCTATAGCGTTCATGATTTAGAGGATTCACTCGTTTCAGGTCAGGTAAAACTTGATCAATTAAGTAATGATCTACCAAAATTATTTAAAGTTGCCCAGCAGATGTATTTAGCAGATATTACGCAGGCTGAAATGGAAAAAGCCTTAGCCTCACTTCAACAATTATCTTGTTGGCCTCGTTACTACGATGGCACACACCGATCTTTAGCCAGATTAAAAGATCTAGCTAGCCAATTAATTGGCCGCTTTGCACAAGCTGCTGAAGTTGCAACTGGGGAAAAATATGGTGATGGGGATTTAACTAGATATAACGCAAATTTAGTAGTACCGAGGGAGCAACGAGTTGAAGTTGCACTACTTAAATCAATGGCCGGTCATTATGTTATTAACGCCGATGATTCACAGATTAGATACGCCGGGCAACAAAAGCTACTGACCGAGTTAGTAGAGGTAATATTAAAAACCGCCCCTAATAGCCTTGAGAGTTTTTTCCTGCAAGATTGGCAGCGGGCACAAAATGATCAGCAACGGCTTCGGGTAGTAATTGATCAGGTCGCCTCTCTGACTGATCCTGGCGCCCTTTCCCTGCATGAGCGCTTAATTAACAGGTAGTAATTTAAAAAGTTAAATAGGAAACTAGAATAGGAAGTATGGCCGGTCGAATTAAAGATGAGGATGTCACCCACATCCGTGATCACTCACCAATTGATGAGGTAGTCGGTGATTATGTTCAATTAAAAAATGCTGGTGGTGGCCAGAAAAAAGGATTATGTCCATTTCATGATGAGAAGAGTCCATCTTTTCATGTAACACCAAGTAAAGGATATTTTCACTGCTTTGGTTGCCAGGTAGGTGGTGATGTAATTGCATTTATTATGAAATTAGAACATTTAACATTTATGGAGACGATTGAAAGATTAGCTGATCGAATTGGTTACACACTCCGATATGAGAGCACGGGTGTAAACACCGGACCATCAATTAATCGCTCAAGATTAGTAGCAGCAAACACAGCAGCCTCTATTTTTTATCAAGAGCAACTACAACTTCCAACAGCCCAAATTGGCCGAGATTTTTTAACTAAACGCGGCTTTGATCGCGATGCTGCAAAAAACTTTAATGTTGGCTACGCCCCTGATGAATGGGATGGGCTATATAAACATCTAAAAGGATCAGGTTTTAGTGATGAAGAATTAAACCTTGCTGGCTTAGTTAAAGAGGGAAGTAAGGGCATGATTGATCGATATCGAAATCGATTGATCTGGCCAGTTAAAGATATTTCAGGTGATGTAGTTGGGTTTGGCGCTAGGAAATTAGCAAGTGATGAGGTCGATACTGGGCCAAAGTATTTAAATTCACCTGAGACACCGGTATATAAAAAGAATCAAATTTTATACGGCCTTGATATGGCAAAAAAAGAGATTGCAAAAAATCGCCAAGTAGTAATTGTTGAAGGTTACACAGATGTAATGGCGGCTCACCTTGCGGGGATAAGCACTGCAGTTGCTACCTGTGGCACAGCTTTCGGTGATGAACACATCAGAATTATTCGAAGGTTACTTATGGATGCAGATGCTTTTCGTGGTGAGGTTATCTTTACATTTGATGGTGATGCTGCGGGCCAAAAAGCTGCGCTACGTGCTTTTGAAGATGATCAAAAATTTGTTGCCCAAACATTTGTTGCCGTTGAACCAAACGGCATGGATCCATGTGAACTACGACAAGCCCATGGTGATGATGCTGTTCGAAACCTAGTTGCCAGACGAGTACCACTATTTGAGTTCGCAATTAAATCAGTGATCGCAAATTATGACATTACTGCAGCTGAGGGAAGAGTTAATGCTTTAAATCAGGTTGCGCCATTAATTGGCAAGATCAGAGATGCTTCACTAAGACCTGAGTATGTAAGACTTCTTGCTGGCTGGCTTGGTATGGAAGTAGATATTGTTTCATCCGCTGTTAAGAAAAATGGTAAAGCAAGTGAAGGTTTAAGTGAGAAAAGGGTTAATTTAACTGATCCAGTTTTGGTATTAGAGCGTGAAGTTTTAAAAGTTAAATTACAACTACCAGAACTGGCCCATGGCTGGGTTGATTTAGAATCAAGCGCCTTCTCATTTCCATTGTATTCATCCCTTCGAACATTAATTGATAATCAAAAAGAGTTTGATACCCAAGAGCTAATTAATAAGTGTGACAGCGATGAACTTAAGTCATTAGTTACTGAATTAATTGTTGAACCAATTAGAACTGATGGTGAGGTTTCAGAACGCTACATCACCAGTATTTTTGCTCGCCTGCGTGAGGTTGCACTTAGTAGATCAATCGCTGAGATCAAGTCCACCTTGCAGCGTTTAAATCCGGTAGAGAATGATGCGCAATATCAAGAGATATTTGGCCAACTAGTTGGCATGGAGGCAGCAAGGCGGGTTCAAAAAGAGTTGGCGCTAGGGGAGAGCTAGAGTAAGAGTGCGCACGATTTGAGCACGACCTTTTATTAGATAGTATTTACCCACAACAAGCGATCAAAAAGTTAGTTGTATTCCCTGATAGCTCAATTGGCAGAGCAGCCGGCTGTTAACCGGCAGGTTCTTGGTTCGAGTCCAAGTCAGGGAGCATGGCGCTATATCGAGTACAGGTTGCATTACCTGACCGACCAGGTTCACTTGGTGCGGTCGCATCTGCAATTGGTTTTGCCGGAGGAGATATTCGCGGCTTAGTTGTTTTAAGAAGTGAAGATGGTCGAGGTATTGATGACATCACAATCGCAGTTCCAGGAAGTGATCCGACTGATTTAGTTAATGTTTTAAAGGCAATCGGTGGTGTTGAAGTTATTTCAATTACGCCAGTAAATTAAAGCTTAACTGCGCGAAGTTGCTGAGCTGATTGTTCTGGCTCTAAATCCATAATAAATGCACCCATTGCCGATTCAGATCCAGATAGGTACTTAAGTTTTCCAGGTTGACGCCTTACTGAAACTATTTGCCAGTGCAGGCGCATACTATCTTTACCGGAATTTACAGGTGCCTGATACCAAGAGGCGATATAAGCCATTTCAATTCCAAATACACCATCTAATCTAGTAAGAACCTCTTTAGCTATTGGAGCAAAAGCAGCAGATTGCTTTTCATCTAAGCCACTCATATTAGATACACCCCGCAATGGCGCTATATGAATTTCAAATGGGTATCTAGCAGCGTATGGAACATAGGCAATCCATTCACTGTTTTGAGAAATAATTCGCTTTTCATCTTTTATCTCACGCTTAATTACCTCATCAAGTAAGACTTTACCTGTCTTTGCTAAGTGATCATTTGCTACTTGTAGCATCTTTTCAATTTTAGGTGGTAGAAATGAGTAGGCATAGATCTGACCATGTGGGTGAGAAAGTGTCACACCAACTTCCTCGCCTCGATTTTCAAATATATAAACCTGCTCAATGAACGGTAATTTAGAAAGCGCGCTATCTCTATCTTTCCAAGCCTCTAATACTGCTCTGATTTGTTTTTCACTTAGTTTTGCAAAACTTGAACTGTGATCTGAGGTGTAGCAAACAACCTCACAAGCACCAGCTGCATCAACATCAGGAGTTGTTAGTCCAGAGATTTGTGCAAGTTTGAAATTACTTTTTGGAGTAGTAAGGGCTGGAGCACGATTGCCAAAAACTACAACCTCATAATCTTTATCTGGAATTTCAGTTAATTTATCACCCGTACTCGCACATAATGGACACAACTCTTTAGGAGGTAAGAAAACTCGATGCTGGCGATGAGATGCAATTACTACCCATTCATCAACTAGTGGATCAAGACGTAAATGGCCGATTCCAGGTTGGGCTTCTTCATTTCTTTTATCTGCTGCAGATCTATTTTTCTCACTGCTATCGTAATAAGAGATATCTCTACCGTCTGCAAGTTTTAAATCACTGCGATAAATATCGCCAGGTAATTTTTGAACCATAATGGGTTAAGAGTAGTGCAAAGAATCAGTGCTTTATTTGTTTAGAGCAGCCGTCGGTTGGTTTTTTAGTAGTCGTTGGCTTAGGAGTTGGTGTGGGTTTAGGAAGATCTACCCCTTGTGCCAAGGTAATTGGTAGAAGCAATTCGTTATCAGCATGAGTTTTGGATATGTCAACATAATTTAATGTACCTTCTGTAATTCCAGCTGGCAGCCCTTCAATTGTTAACTCCCATCTACCACTAGCAGATCGAACTGGTGTTTGTTTTTTAATTTTAATATTTTTATCTGTTGGACGAAAAACTACTGTGCCAGTAACAACTGGAGTTCCAATACTTCTAAACACCTCAACATTTATTTCAACCGGCTTATTAGTATCTGTCGCAGCCACTGAAATCAGATTCATTTTTGTTGGTTCATTAATTGGCATCAAATCAACTGCTTCTGGCTGCCATTTACCTTTAACTAGAGATAGGAATTGATCGGGAGTTCCTCTGAAAACATTTAAATCAAGACGGGCACTTGGTACACCATATTTTTCACCAATTCCACATGATGAGTACTGCCAAATTTGCCATTGGGATGAACAGTTTGCAGTGCTCCAAGAGTGAACAAAGCAACCAATAGGTAGCCTTTGACCAGGTTGAGAAATTGGATCTGCGGGATTAATTGTGTAGTGAGCAAGCCAAAGTGGATATTGACGCAATATCTCACTCCTTGCGGTAGCACTTTCTAGAAATTGTGAATAAGAGTATAAAAATGGTTTACGCCCAGTTTTTTCTTCAACAGTTTGTAACCAGGTCTCTGCCCATAAGGTAACTAAACTTCTAGGTAAAGTTTTTATGCATGCTCCTGAGCTGTTTTTCTTTACACAATTATTTTCTAAATCAAGTGCCAGTGGTAAATCTCGTTCGTTATACCCACCGAGAGAGGCTAGGCGCCAAATAACTTTTTGTGCCTGTGCTTTGGCATCTCTTATTACATATGCCTCATCTGTGCTATTTGGCAGGTAAGCAAAGTGATACATCCCGGTATAAAGTCCGGCAGCTTGGGCAGCATTTCTATCTCCAACTAACCACTTCATTGTTTCAAGATCAGCTTTTTCTTGTGCATCAGATGCTTTAATTAACACAAAGCGCATGCCAGCATCAAACTTCTTTTTAAAATCTATCGGTTTATCATATGGATGCTGCCACCTGCTTATATCTGAGCCTTGAATTCGCCCACCAGTTAACTTACTTGTCTCTGGGGTAATAAATAAAGCATTTGTATCTATGAAAGTTTTGGAATTATCAACTGTAAAATTGGCAGATTTTGTTGTCAGTTTCTTCTTACCCACCGTAACAGTTGCTCGATACTTTCCTTCCGCCTTAATTGCAGTTGCAACAGTTGTAATTCGCCAGGATCCACTACTTGATGAATTCGTTTTAAGTGGCGTAACTTTCCAAACTTCTCCATCAAATGAGCTAATTGAAACACTTGCCTTACCAGCTGGTTTAACTTGACCGTAGAAGGTAACTAAAGATTCACCAGCATTTGGTGTGCTTTGAACATAAAAAGTTGCAGAAGTTTTTGCAGTCGCGCTATGAGAGACAGGAGTTAATCCTGAAAAAGTGACTAGTAATACTAAAAAGGAACTAAGTCTTTTCACCGCTCTATTATTGTGGGTGTAATACCTAAAACTGATTTAATTGCGTTGATTAAAGACTGAGTGTGGTCTGAATTACGAGTTTTTTTAAAATCATGAGGGCTTGCAAACTTTTGACTATCAGAAAAGTCTAAGGTTAGCTCGTTATTTTCAAAGGAAGCCAATCTGGCATCAAAAAATGCAATCCAAGCAACCCGATTCTCCTCAAGTAGTAAATCTAGTACCTCATTCCAACTAGATTTAATTTGATCAAGATTCATGAACTAAATTATGAAGCTATAAGCAATTAACATTACAAAGGCAGTTAATGAGATTAATTTAGTTATCCTTTTCAATAAAATATTTGAAATTTTAGGAATAAAAGTTAATCCAAGAATTACTGCGCCAATTAAGATTAAAACTGAGCTTTTAGAAAGATTTCCTGTTGATCCTGTTTGATACCTAAGGTTAATCAAGCCCGTAGCAAACAAAGCATAGGCGGCAAATCTGTAATTATTTAAAGGATTCATTATTTTGGAATCCTAAGTGAATGAAGTCCACCATCAACATTTAAGGATGTTCCAGTAATTGATGCTTGTATGGGGCTTGCTAAAAAGATGATCGCATTTGCAATTTCACTTGGTGAAACTAATCTACCCATCGGCTGTCTGGCTTCTAAAGCAATTTTGGCAACTTTAGCGTCATCTGCTTGATCTAATAATCTTTTAACCCACGGAGTATCGGTTGTGCCAGGATTAACAGCGTTAACTCTTATGCCGTCAGATAAATGATCAGTTGCCATTGCAAGTGTTAATGCCAAGATTGCACCTTTTGAAGCACTATATGCTGCCCGATTTGGTATTCCATCAATTGCAGCGACTGAAGCAGTGTTAACAATTGCTGCATGCTTACTTTGGCGTAACAATGGTATTGCCACTCTTGAAACCCGTGCTGTTCCAACCACATTTATATTTAGCACCTTATGCCAAACTTCATCTGTTTCTTTTTCAACGGTAGTTAGCGAACCAATTCCTGCATTGTTAATTAATACATCTAAAGATTTACTGGACTTAGCAAACTCATTAAAAGCTTCTGTTACCGAGAGTTCATTACCGATATCGCACTTAATGTAAGTTGCATATGAACTCATTTCACCCTGATTAATATCAAAGCCAAATACCTTCGCCCCTTTAGCAGTCAATCCTTTTGCAACCTCAAGGCCAATTCCAGAGCCAGCCCCTGTAATGATCGCTGTTAAACCTTCAAACTCTTTGTTCATTGCAACTCTTTCTGCTTATCTCAATAGTTGAGCACCATTAACTAACCCAACACCTTCCTATACTATTGCTTTAATGGCCAGACATAGCGAGTTAGTAAAAATCCCACGTATAGATAGGTACATATCAAAGCTAGCGTTGGGCACGGCGCCGCTTGGTGGATTATTCACCGCGGTATCAGATGAGCAAGGACAAGCGACAGTACTGGCTGCACTCGACTCTGGAATTAATTTTATTGATACCGCACCGCTCTACGGACATGGAAATGCTGAGCGAATGATTGGATCAGTACTTAGTAAAACAAATAAAGAGTATGTAATCTCAACAAAAGTTGGTCGAGTACTTAAAAAGTTTGCACCTGAGGAGATTGCTGGCAAAGTCGATGGCTTAGCAGCTTTTATTGGAGTTGATCCGACAATTTTTCCAGTTTTTGATTTTTCACGAGATGGGATACTTCGTTCAATCCAGGAGAGTCTAGAGCGATTAAATATTTCCTCCATTGATATCGCATTAATACATGATGCCGATGATCGCATAGATGAAGCAATTAAAAACTCCTATCCAGTTTTAGATGAGCTTAGGTCGCAAGGAGTAATTAAAGGTATTGGTGTAGGTATGAATATTTGTTCTTACGCAACTAAAGCTGTTAAGGAAATGGATTTAGATGTTATTTTAATTGCTGGTAGATACTCACTACTTGACCAGTCAGCTCAAGAAGTATTGTTTAAAGAGTGCTTAAAAAAACAGACAGGAGTTATGGTCGGTGGAGTTTATAATTCAGGTGTATTAGCAAATCCAACTCCAGAGTCAACATATAATTATGTACCAGTAACGCCTGAAATTTTGAGTAAGGTTAAACAAATTCAGGCATTACTCCTAGATTTTGATATTTCACTTACTGCTGCAGCCATTCAATTTCCATTACGTCACCCTGCTGTTACCTGTGTTCTTACCGGGTCACGAAGTGTTACTGAACTAAATGCAAATATAAAAGATTTTGATCAAACTATTCCAGATGCAGCGTGGAAAGCATTAGAAGATGCGGGATTAATTAGTAGGATTGAAATTTAATGAGCCACTTAGCAGTTATTCAAACTCCCACTGAGGCTTACCGCCTTGTGAAGGAAGTAAATGGTAAGTATTTTGAGATTGAAAATATTAAGACATTATCTGATGCACTCTGCCTGCACCTACCAGCCTTTCGGAAATTATATGAAGCATCTGGTAGTAAAGAGGTGACTGGAAAACTAGTTGCGCCAGTAGCAAGTGATACTGAAGTTTGGGGAGCCGGTGTTACTTATCAGCGATCAAGAGATGCCCGTAAAGAAGAGAGTGGAATTCCTGATGTGTACCAATTAGTTTATGAAGCAGATAGGCCTGAGTTATTTTTTAAAGCAACTGCTCGCAGAACTGTCGGACATGCTGGCGAGATAGGAATAAGAGAGGATGCTAAAACCTCAGTTCCAGAGCCAGAGGTTGCAATTGTAATAAATAGATTTAGTGAACTAATTGGTATGAGCATTTGTAATGATATGACCTCACGAAATATTGAGGGTGAAAATCCACTCTATCTTTCCCAAGCAAAGATCTATCATGGATCAAATGCACTTGGCCCAATGATTAGACCAATTTGGGAAATAGTAGATCATGACAAACTTGATATTTATGCGAAAATTGAAAGAAGTGGATCAATCGTTTGGCAAGCTGAGACATCACTTAAATCATTAAATCGCTCATTTGATGACCTAATTGATTACCTATTTAAGTGCCAACATTTTCCAGTAGGAGTGATACTTTCAACTGGCACTGGAATTGTCCCACCCCTTGAAATTTCACTTCAGCCTGGTGATGAAGTTACAATTACAGTTGATCAAATTGGCACATTAGTCAACAAAGTTGTACTTACCCCAGAAGATATAAATGAGAGAATAAAGTAATGAGTGAACATACTATTTGGACTCAGTGGGATGATTTAAATGTTCCAAGTAAATTTAAGCGGCTATCTCCTGCGAATACACCAATAGAGAATTCAGATTTATCTGAAATCACTTTTTATGTTCCTACCTATATGGGTGGCAGGCCCGCTTTAGAGTTAACCAAGAAAATGCCTAATTTAAAGATTTTACAGATGCCAAATGCTGGATATGACGATGCAATTGAATATATTCGACCTGGTATCACTTTATGTAATGGAAAAAGCATTCATGATGATTCAACCGCAGAGCTTGCAGTGGGGTTAACAATTGCATCCCTTCGAGGTTTTCCTGATTTCATCCGTAACCAAGATAAATCTGATTGGGTTCACGTTAAAAATAAATCTATAAATGACCGCAAAATTGGAATTATTGGTTTTGGATCTATCGGAACCACAATTGCTAAAATGCTAAGCGGTTTTGCCGTTGAGATAATCCCCTTTACGCAAAGTGGCCGCGATAACACAATTGCAATCACAGATTTAGATAAGCATCTACCAACACTTGATGTAGTTATTCTAATTTTGCCATTAACAAAAGAGAGCAAGCATTTATTTGATGCAAAACGTTTATCTTTAATGAAGGATGGCGCACTATTAGTAAATGTTGCCCGTGGTCCAATTGTTGAAACTGATGCGTTAGTTAAAGAGCTTAATTCAGGGAGAATTACTGCGGCCCTTGATGTAACAGATCCAGAGCCGCTACCAAAAGATCATCCATTATGGCGGGCTAAGGGAGTTTTAATTTCACCACATGTTGGTGGAAATACCACTGCTTTTGAGAGTAGAGCTAGGAGATTAATTGAATCTCAATTAAATCTTTTAGCGGAAGGTAAGCCTCTAAATAATATTATCGTGGCTGGTAATTAGGCCAATATTTTTTAATTTTTTCTCTTAAGAAATCAGCACTCTCATGCATCTGCTCCATGCCATCCACGCCATCTTCAATTGAAATCCAACCATCAAAACCAACATTTTTTAGTGTTGAAAATATTGCGTCGTAATCATTTAAGCCTTTACCAATCACACCATGCTTAAAAAATGAAACATAACCAGCACTGCCACCTTCTGCTTTACGAAGATCTTCAATTGTGCCATTAGCGAGATAGCGATCAGAGGCGTGCATAGTTAGAACTTTATGTTTAACCTTTTCAAGTAATTCAAGTGGCTCCTCACCAGCTGCAATTGCATTTGATGGATCAAAGTTAACCCCAAAGTATGGCGAATCAATTCGGCTAACTAAATCCACAAATACATCCATCATCTGAGCAAACTCTGGTTCAGTCCAAAAATCATCTTTGTAGTGATTTTCAATTATTAATGTAATACCTAAATCTTTTGCAGTAGGGATACAGGCATTAATTGAATCAACCACATAACCCATACCTTCTTCTCTAGTTATATCTTTTCTACGTTGCCCAGATAAAACCCGGCAGTACTTAGCACCTAACGCTGCACTCATCTCAATTGCTTTTATCTCATGCTCAACCTCTTTTTTGCGCAGTGCAGCATCTGGAATTGTGAAGTCAGGGGAGGCACACATCATTGGAATTACCATGCCAGTATCTTCAACCGCCTTTCGAATCTTTGGCCAATTTGTCGGATCTTTAACATCGGCAAAGTTATTATAAAACTCAAGACCATCGACTCGAAGTTCATCAGCTAATTTAATCCACTCATAGATGCTCATTTGCCCAGCAACTAATTGCTTAATAAAACCTTTAGGAAAGGCGGCTAACTTTGGCATTACTTCTCTGGATTTCTTCCAATAATTGAAAATTGTTCAAGCTCAACAACAGAACCAGTAAACGGGCGAGACTCATCACCTAACCAGTAAACACAGGCACTTGCTAATTGTTCAGGTGTACTCATTTCGCCGAATGGAATGTTGTCTTTACCTAATTTTTCTGGCCAATCCTTTGGCATACCTTTTTTCACCTGATCAACATACTCACGATCGGTAAGGATCCAACCAGGATTTATTAAATTAAATCTGACCTTATCCTTACCATGTGCATTAGCAAGATTTCTAGTCATTGTTTGCAATCCCGCTTTACCAATGCTGTATGCAAGCAGGGAGGATTCACCACTATAGGCATTAATTGAACCAATATTTAAAACACAGCCTTCAGCTTTCTTTAAATGTGGGAAAGCTGCTTGAATTAAAAATAAGGCTGATTGTAGATTTATTGTAATTGTTTTAGTAAAGGCCTCTGGTGTTAACTGCGAAAGATTATTTCTTTCAATAAACGCCGCATTATTAACAACTGCATCAATCTTGCCAAAGGCTGTGATTGCGCTATCAACAATCTTTTGTGGGGTGGCAGGATCTGAAAGATCTGCAATACATAAAGCGGTGCTCTTACCCAATTGCTCAACTACCTTCTGGCCATCATCTTTTTCAATTCCATGAATTAAAACTTTTGCACCCTCTGCAACCGCCTTAATTGCAATAGCCCTACCAATACCAGAGGTAGCACCGGTAATAATTATTACTTTATCTTTTAGGCGCATAATTATTCAGGCTTAATAACAGATTTTAGAATCTCACCAGAAGCCATCTTTTCAAATGCTATTTGCCAATCTTTGATTGCAAATACGCCACCAAGAACTGGTTTTAAATCTAACTTGCCGGTCTCCAGCAATCTAAGTACTCGCTCCCACATCGGCCAGTTATGGGAAAAGCTTCCGCGCAGTGTGACATTTTTTGCTACTAATGGATCAAGTGAGAAATCAAGTGGTTGTGGACCCCAACCAACCTTTGAGATCCAGCCATTAGGCCGAATTACTTCAAGTGCGTTCTTTAGGGATGCACTAACACCTGCAGCATCTACAACACCATCAGCGCCAAGTCCATCAACAGATTTTGCCCAATCAGTTGCATCGCCAATTATTACTTCACAGCCATAACTTTTTGCAATCTCTAATCGAGTTCGATCTTTTTCTAATCCAACTAATGCCACCTCAGCACCAGCAAGGCGAGCCATAGCAACTGCTAAAACACCGATTGGGCCTGGGCCATAAACCACAATGCGATCACCTGGTTTAACAAAGCCTGGCGCAATAGTTGCGCTATATGCCACCGCACATGGCTCAGTCATTGCAGCGTAATCAAATGAAATATTATTTGGGATCTTGTGAAGTAAGCGGGAAGCAACCTTGGCATACCTAGTCATTCCGCCATTAACTCCGTAACCAAAGCCTTTACGATTGGGATCTAAGTTGTATTTACCCTCCCTAGTTAAGGGTGAATCCACATCAATTACAGCAGCGGTTTCAGTAACAACTCGATCGCCCTCTTTCCACTTACCAGATGCCTTTACATTTTTTCCAACCTCAGCAATAACGCCACAAAACTCATGTCCTAGAACAACTGGGTAATTAACCACCCAAGAGTTACTGCCATGCCATTGGTGAAGATCTGAGCCACAAACACTTACTGCCTCAACCTGCATAATCACATCATCATCACCTGCAATTGGTCGATCAATCTCCTGTAATTCAACACTGCCTGGCTTTGATGAGAAATTAACTACGCCAATTGATTTCATAATCTGCTACCTAACCCTTGGTGTAATTGGAATATCACCATAAGCATGAACCTTTTCACAAATTTTTCTAAGTACCTCTTCAACATTTCCAGCACCTTTAGAAAAAGAGTCAGCATCAATTGCAAGGGGTGCACCAATTACCACTAGCGGCGCCCCATAGGAGGGACAAGCAATTGCCTGTTCAAGGGATAAACCACCTACTGCTTGCACCGGAATACCAACTGCATCAACTACTGCTTTTAATTGATCAAGAGGATTAGGTGCTTTCTTTCCACTGGCAGCAATACCGCGGCGCTCGTCATAACCAATATGGTGAATCACCATTTCACATCCTAAATCTTCCAGCAGGCGGGCGCCATCAACCATATTTTCACAACCTAAGTTATCTCCCATAACAGTTATGCCGTAATCCTTACCAGCTTGTACAACAACTTTAATTGTTTCAGGGTGCGCTCTTGCCATAACAACAACATGAGTAGCACCAGCTTTAGCCATCATCTCTGCCTCTAAATAACCACCATCCATAGTTTTTAAATCAGCCACAACTGGAATATTTGGGAACTCACTACGAAGTGCTCTAACGCCATGTAATCCTTCAGCTAAAATAAAAGGTGTACCAGCTTCAAGCCAATCAACTCCCGATCGCATTGCAGTATGGGCCATCTCCATCGCTTCTTTAATATCTGTTAGATCAAGAGAGACTTGAACAATTGATTTCATTTACAAAACTCCATATTTAGCAAAAGCTTCACTTGGCGCCATACCTTCTCGCACCGCTTTTCTAAATAAGTTCTCACCAGAATTTTTCTCCTCCACCCGCGCAATTACTTCATCAATTGCTGCTTTTGGCACAATTACAACACCATCAACATCTGCCACAATTAAATCACCAGGATTAATATCAACCCCATCAATTACTGCTGGCACATTATGTTCGACAACTTCATATCTTGAATTAATATCTAGTGGAGATGTTTGTACACCAAAAACTTTAAAACCAAGTGCTTGCATTCGAGTGGTATCTCGAACTGGTCCATCAGTTAGCGCACCTGCCACGCCTTTGTGTTTACACGCAGTTGAAAGTAGTTCGCCCCAAAATGCAGCTGGATGATCACCACCATTGTTGCGATTAGAGGGTGTGACATAAACTTGATCTCTACCAACTGCATCTAATGCTTTAAGTAAACCAACATATGGCACATCCGGTGCTTTAAAAACTGCTTCAACTCTTACTGGAAATGCGTATCCCATCATTACGCCATCACCAGAGATCATTTGGATATCAGCATTTAATACTTGATTGCGCAATTGCATATGATCTAAACAATCAGAGGCTAAAGCAGATGTGAAAATGGTGGATAACTTTGCTAGATCATATTTTTTCTCACTCACACCCCAAGATTAGGGGGTAGGAAAGGGCTGAGAAAGAGTCTAAATCCAAACTTTAGGTATTGCAGGTTTTTTATAACATTTAGGTAAAGATCCTGATTATTTACTCGCAATTAACCCAGGTTAATTGACTATATATACCCATCAGAGAAGGATGCACTCAGGTTCGACGGTCCTCGTTGTACCACTTCTAGAAATAAGAAATGGAGAAATGAATGCGTAAAAATTCATTTCGTCTTGTTGCAGCTGCAGCAGCTATCGCACTTGCGGTAACTGGTTGTTCATCATCTGGTGATGACGCAGCAAATACAGACACAGAGTTTGAAATATTTACCTGGTGGGCATCTGGTGGCGAAGCTGCTGGCCTACAAGGAATGATTGATGTTTATGCAGCAGAAAACCCAGACACAGAGTTTATTAACGCTGCTGTTGCTGGTGGTGCTGGTGTAAACGCAAAGGCTGTATTACAGAGCCGTTTAGATGCAAATGAGCCACCTGATTCATTCCAAGCACACGCTGGTATGGAACTTGATGGTTATGTAAAGGGTGGACAATTAGAAGATCTAACTTCTTTGTATGCCTCTGAAGGTTGGGACAAGGTATTCCCAGCAGATCTAATTAAGACTCTTACAGTTGACGGAAAAATTTACTCAGTACCTGTAAACATTCACCGTGCCAACGTTCTATGGTGGAATCCAGCGGCTGCTACAAAAGCTGGAATCACTAAAGCACCTGTAACACTTGATGAATTCTTTGCAGATCTTGAGAAGTTTAAGAAGGCTGGCATAACTGGTCTAGCACTTGCAGGAAAGGGAGACTGGGCGATCGCTCACCTTCTTGACTGGATGCTTCTTGCATCAATGGGCGCAGATAAGTTTGAAGGTCTATATAACGGATCAACTTCATGGACAGGTCCAGAAGTTGCTGCCGGTCTTAAGAACTTCCAGAAAGCACTTTCTTATGGAAATAAGGGAGCAGGAAACCTTGATTGGCCAGATGCCGGAAAGTTAGTAACTGAAGGCAAAGCTGGATTCTTTATCATGGGTGACTGGGCTTCAGCACAGTGGCAATCAGATGGTCTAAAGCTTGGAACTGACTACACATTCGCAGCAGCTCCAGGAACTGTTGGTACATACCAATGGCTATCAGATTCATTCACACTTCCAGTTGGTGCACCACACCGCAACGCTGCAATTGCATGGTTGAAGGTTTGTGGATCACAAGCAGGACAGGATGCATTTAATCCAAAGAAGGGATCAATTTCAGCACGTACTGATGCTGATCTATCTCTATACGATGATTATCTAAAGTCTGCTTCTGCTGACTGGTCAAAGGATCGCTTAGTCGGTTCAACAGTTCACGGAGTAAATGGAAATAACGCACTGATGGCTAAGTACAACGCAGCTGTTGGTAAGTATTTCTCAGGCGGATTCAAAGATAACGCCGGACTTGCTAAGGATCTTGCTGCAGCATACGAAGCAGGCAAGGCCTAATAGCAAAAAAGTAGTAAAAGAACTTTGGTGGGCAAGAGATTGCCCACCAAAGTTTTCTAATTTTGATGACATAACTCGCTAGGCTCGCCTAAAGTTGGCAGAAAATATGGGGGAATAAGCGTGAGTAAATCAACACAGAATCGACGCTCATTAAGCGCTCGCACTGGTGGTTTACTTTTTGTTTTACCCTCAATTATTACCGTAATTATTTTCGTATACGGACTTATTATTTGGTCAGTTAATGTTTCACTTACCAATCAAAACTCTGGCTCAAAAAAGGCTATTGAGTATGTTGGTTTAAAGAATTACACAGATTTAATTGCAGATGAGCGCTTTACCCACTCTCTGACAAATTTAATAAAATTCACCGTAGTTTTCATTCTTGGCGCCCTAGTAACTGGATTTATCATGGCGCTGCTTCTTGAAAAGGGTATTAAGGGTGAGGGCTTTTTCCGCTCCTTTTATCTCTACCCGATGGCGATCTCATTTATTGCGATGGGAACAGTATTTAACTGGTTACTTAACTCAGCACGGGATGAAGAAGCTGGTGGATTAAATCTTGCTTTGCAAAAAATTGGCTTAGGTTTTCTACAAAATGATTGGTATGTCTCAGAGAAGGGTGCGATGTATGCGATGGCGCTACCAGCTATCTGGCAGATGTCAGGATATGTATTAGCACTTTTCTTAGCAGGCTTTCGTGGAATTCCAGATGATATGCGCGAAGCTGCTCGAGTAGATGGGGCTACTGAGTCACAGATATACAGATATGTTTTATTCCCACAATTAACACCTACTTTATTAACTGTGTTAATAATTTTAGGACATATTTCAATGAAGGCTTTTGATTTAATTATTGGTATTAACGGTAAATCTTATGTAACTCAAGTGGTTGCTGTTTATATGTGGGAGGCAACCTTTGATTCACGCGATTATGCTAAAGGTACAGCGATTGCGATAGTTCTTTTGATAATGATTGCAATTGTGGTTGTGCCATACCTTCGTTATAACAACAAACAACAGGCGTACCGCTGATGAGTAATGACATTGTAGATCTAATCACCGCAAAACATGATGTACGCAATAAAAAGCGTAAGTTAAACGGTAAAGAGCGGTTCTGGTTAATTTTCCGCTATGTCTCTTTAGCATTTATCTGGTTTTTAGTAGTAATGCCAATTTATGTGATGGTAATTAACTCACTTAAAGGTGTAAAAAATGTTTACCTAACTAATGCATTTAAGTTGCCAGAGAAATTAGATTTCTCAGCTTGGTCTGTTGCTTGGAGCGGCACGGATTACTTCCCACAATCAATTTCAGATTCAATGACCAGGACTTTGTTCTTCGTAATTCAATCTGCAATTATTTCAGCAATTATTGGTTCAATTAATGGCTATGTCTTTGCAAAATGGAAGTTTAAAGGATCTAACTTAGTTTTCACCTTATTCTTATTTGGAATGTTCATTCCATACCAAGCAATTATGATTCCGCTGGTAAGAATTGCTACGACACTGGAGATAAATAAATCAATTTATGTGCTGGTTTTAGCGCACGTAATTTATGGAATTCCTATTTGTACTTTAATTTTCCGAAATTATTATGAAGCTATTCCTAACGAATTAATTGAGGCAGGTCGTGTGGATAAAGCTTCAATGATTAGAATTTATCGATCCATTATTTTGCCTCTTTCAGTTCCAGCATTTGTGGTGGTATTGATTTGGCAATTTACCTCGGCTTGGAATGACTTCCTCTTTGCCATATTTTTAACTGGTGGGTCACCAAAATTATCCGTTGCCACAACTGCGCTTAACTTTATTACCGGCTCATCAAATCAGGTTTACTACGGCGTAAATATGACCGCTTCATTAATAGTTTCACTTCCTACATTAATTGTTTATATCTTCCTAGGACGATATTTCCTAAGAGGATTGCTCTCTGGCTCTTTAAAAGGTTAGTAATGTCGATTGCAGTTGAGGTTTTTGATTCCCGGCGCAATCAATTAGGCGAAGGACCTACTGCATCCGGCAGCGGAAATAATCAGGTTCAGTGGTGTGATATTTATGGCCAATTTATTCGATCTAAAAATTTAGTCACTGGTGAAATCTCTGAATACCAAACAGATGAAGCAGTTGGCTTTCAAATCCCACGAGTAAATGGTGGCGATATTTTAGGCACCGCAAATGGCCCAGTTCTTAGAGATTTAAATGGAACACTACATAACTTACCAACTAGAGAAGAATCTGATGGGTTTAAGGATAAGCATGTACTGCGTTGGAATGATGCCAAGGTTTCACCCGATGGTGATCTATTTCTTGGTTCCATGGCTTATGAAAACCAAAGTAATGAAGGTGCTTTCTATAAATTAAGCCGAGATGGAAAGAAAATGATTCGTCTATTTTCAGATGTCGGTATCTCAAATGGCATGGATTGGTCAGTTGATAAAACAAAAATGTATTACATCGACACGCTAGCTATGAAGGTTGAGCTTTTTGATTACAACAATGGCCAGATAAGTAATCGGCGGACCTTAGTTGAGATCTCAGATGGGATGGGTTATCCAGATGGTATGTGCTCAGATAGCGAAGATAATATCTGGGTGGCATTTTGGATGGGTTCTTGCGTGCGAGGCTTTGATGGAAAAACTGGTAAACAAATTGCCGAAATTAAATTACCAGTTCCAAAGGTGACTTCTTGCTGTTTTGCTGGTGAAAACCTTGACCAATTAATAATTACAACTGCTGTTGGAAACCCAGGTGAAGAAATGGATCTAGATAAGTATCCACAATCTGGATACATTTTTATTGCTAATCCTGGAGTTACTGGTAAAAAAACCAATCTTTTTGGTGCGTAATTGAACACTGATTTATTTACCTTTGGTGAGGCACTTTCAGTATTTATTTCAAGTGATAGCGATTCAGTAATGAGCGCTGAAAAATATGAACGAGTTACAGCAGGAGCTGAGGTTAATGTTGCAGTAACTCTTTCAAGACTTGGGTTAAAGCCTCAGTATTTTTCTCGTTTTGGTAATGATCAATTAGGTTCGGTTATGTTGGAAGATATTAAAGCCGAAGGTGTTGATGTCACGCTTATTAAACGTGTTAATTCATTTACGGCAGCTATGGTGCGAAACTCTGGTAAAACTGCACCGGTTGAGATTAGTTACTTACGAAAAGGATCAGCAGCTTCAACTATTGAGCCGGAAGATATTTTAGACTCTTATCTATCCTCTACTCGCTGGCTACACACCACTGGCATTACTTGTGCAATTTCAAATAGCGGGGCAGCGACAGTTAAACATGCTTTGCAAAAAGCAGCAGCACTAGGCGTTAAATCTAGTTTTGATTTAAATATTAGGCGAAAATTATGGAGTGAAGAAGATGCTAAGAAAGTTTTATTCCCACTTGCTTCAAATGTTGAATTATTAATTGGTGGCGAAGATGAGTATCAAGTCGTATTTGGATCAAATGAGCCTAAAAAAATTCTTGCCGAAGCTAATAAGCGCGGTTGCAAAATTGCGGTAATGACCAAAGGTGATCAAATGATGCGATATAGCATTGATGGAAATTATGCAGAGATTAATCCTCCAAAAGTAGTTGCGGTAGACCCAGTTGGCTCTGGTGATGCCTTTACTGGTGGCGTTATTGCGGGTTTACTAAGCGGCTTAAGCGTTGAACAGGCACTTGAGCAAGGAAGTATCTGCGGGGCACTAGTTGCAAGTATGTTTGGGGATTGGACCGGTATACCAACAGGTAAATTAGGTTTAGTTGATAAAGAAATTATTGCAAAGGTTAGGGGTAATTAGTGAAGACCATAGATAAATTACTTTCTGAGAAAATGATGACATTAGTTAGATCTAATTCTCAAAGTGAAGGGCAAGCTTTAGCAGATGCAATAGTAGAAGCTGGTGTTAAAGTAATTGAGATAACTCTTACTACGCCAGGTGCTCATAAAATCATTGAGAAGCTATTAAAAAATAAGGATTTACTAGTTGGGGCTGGCACAGTTAGAACTGTTAAAGAGGTTAAAAAAATGGAGGATATTGGGGTCAGTTTTATAGTTTCACCAAATACAAATGAAGATGTAATTGCTGCAACTAAAAAATTAAATCTGGTATCAATGCCAGGTGTTTCCACACCAAGTGAAGTTGCCATTGCAGAAGAAAGTGGCGCTGACATATTAAAATTATTCCCAGCAACAATTCTAGGACCAGATCATTTAAAGATGCTGCGTGAGCCATTTCCAGGTAATCGCTGGTGCCCTACCGCTGGTATTACTTTGGATTCAATTCCAAAGTGGTTTGCGGCCGGTGCTGATTTAGTTGGCTTAGGCGGCCCGGTTACTAAGGACGGCGTAAGTGGAGTAAGCAAAAATGTTTTAGCTTTTCGTAATGCAATTAATGAGGCTAGTAAGGTAGTTTATCGCCATGAAGTTAGCCAATAAACATATCTTTGTAACAGGCGGCGCCAAGGGAATTGGTGAAGCAATTGTTAGAGATGCTGCTACTGAATCAGCTGCGGTAACTTTTATAGATATTGATGATAACGCTGGCAATAAGTTGGCTACAGAGTTAACCGCTAGTGGAAAAAAAGTTGCTTATTTTCATGCAAATGTGGCTAATTTTGAGGAATTAAAAAATGCATTTGAATCCGGAGTAAGTAAATTCGGTGAGGTTACAGGCGTTGTAAATAATGCTGGAGTTAACTCTCATGCAGATCCTGTAACCATGACAGATAAAGAGTGGGATGATTTCTTTGCAATAGATATGAAACCAGTTTGGCTAACTGCAAAATTAGCGCTACCTGCAATGCGAAAAGCTAAAGGTGGGTCAATTGTAAATATCTGCTCAATTCATGGCCGGCTAACCTATCCAGGTTTTTTTCCTTATGGCGCAGCTAAATCTGCCGTACTTGGATTAACTAGAAATTTAGCTTTAGATGAAGGTAAACATGAGATTAGAGTTAACGCTGTTTCACCAGGATATATTTTGACTGATTTAACAAAAACTTGGCTAAGTGGAGAATCTGGTCGACTTGATCGGGCAAATTCAATTCAACCTCTAGGTCGTATGGGAGAACCATTTGAAGTAGCTAAGGTAGTTACATTCTTACTTTCAGATAAATCCACCTATGTCAGCGGATCTGATTGGGCAGTTGATGGCGGATTAGGAGCAAGATCTGCATGATCTTAAAGGGTGAGCATTTATTCATAACAGGTGGGGCTGCCGGAATTGGCGAAGCCTTAGTTTTAGGCGGCGTAAATGAAGGTGCAAAAGTTTCATTTGTAGATATTGATGATGAAAAAAGTAATGCACTCGTTGAGAAATTAACTAAAGCAGGACATAAAGTTCAATTTACGCATGCAGATGTATCTAAATTTGAAACCTTTAAAGCAGGATTTGATAAGTTGATTGCAAACTTTGGCCCAGTAACCATTGCTGTCTCTAACGCTGGAAGAAATTCATACGCAGATGCTGTGGAGTATGCAGATCAAGAATGGAATGATTTTTTTGCACTGGACTTAAAATCAAGTTGGTATCTTGCAAAGCTTTGCTTACCAGAGATGCGAAAAGCCAAATATGGTTCGATTGTAAATATCTCATCCATTCATGGTCGTATGTCTCGACCAAACTTCTTTCCATACTCTGCTGCAAAGGGTGGAATTATTGGTTTATCGAGAAACCTGGCTCTAGATGAGGGTAAATATGGAATTAGAGTGAACTCAGTATCACCTGGTACAACAGCAACTCCACTACTAAAAAGTTATATGGAAAAGTTTCCAGAAGAAAAAGCACATTCATTATCTGTGGCACCAAATGCTAGGTTTGGCTCACCCGAAGAAATAGCAAATGTGATTTTATTTGCACTATCAAAAGATGCTTCATTTATTACCGGGGCAGATTTAATGGTTGATGGTGCACTTCACGCCAGATATGCCTAAGATCTAATATTTATAAAATCTGGTGATAACTCCGATAAGTTTTTAGCACCCATTAATTTCAAAGCTGTTTCCATCTCAAATCTCAAAATTTCTACAACCTTTTCAACACCATTTTTTCCAGCAGCCATTGCGCCATATAAGTATGCACGCCCAATAAGTACCGCATCGGCTCCAAGTGCAACCGCTGCCAAACAATCTGCCCCACTCATAATTGCTCCATCAATGTATATTTCTGGACTACTTCCCTTAGGGCCAATAGCCGTTCTTACAGCTGGCAGTAGCTCAAGTGGAACAACTGATCTATCTAATTGACGACCACCATGATTTGAAAGGACGATTGCATCTACACCAATTTTTGCAAGTTCTTGGGCATCTGAAACCGTTTGGATTCCTTTAATGATTAACTTTCCCTGCCATACAGACCGTAGCCACTTAACATCTTCAAAAGTAACTGCCGGATCAAATACTTTTGCAGCTATTTCAGAAAGTGGTTTATTAAAATTTCTAAATGTTGCAAACTCAAGGGGAGCGGTAGTTAATAAGTTAAACCACCATTTAGGCTTAAGTGCCATATCAAAAAAAGTTTTAAGCCCGATTTTTGGTGGAACAGTTAAGCCATTACGCATATCTCGCCACTTAATTCCACCAACAGCTGTATCAACTGTGAGCATAAGCCCTTCAAATCCAGCAGCCTTTGCTTCTTCAATAAATTTTAAACTTTGATCTCGATCTCGCCATAAATACAGTTGAAACCATCTTCTTACATTTGGAACCTGTTCACCAATTTCTTTAGAAGATGTTGTGCCCATCGTGGATAAGTTATAAATTAAATTATTTTCATCGCATACTTTTGCCACCATAACTTCACCTTGATAGTGCATCATTCTGGTGTATCCGGTTGGTGCAAAAATTATTGGTAGTGCAGATTCTTTATCTAGGATCTTAGTTTTCAAATCAATAACTGAAACATCTCGTAAGACTCGTGCTTTGAATTCAACTCTTGAGTAAATCTCTTGACTTCTAGCATATGCAAGTTCATCATTAGCGCCACCATCAACATAATCAAAAACCGCTTTAGGTACACGCCTATTAGCAAGTGACCTCAATTCAGCAAGATTTACAACAGAATTTAACTTTCGATCCCGAAAGGGAGATTTTGGAAGTCCCCATCCTAAAAGTGGTTTAATACTTTTCCATCTTGGAAGTTGGCGTTTCATCTTAAACCTTTAATTTGTATACTCGCTTTGCTGTACCTGCCCAAAACAATTCTTGTTCAGATTTTGTAAAATCTTTTGTAAACTCCTCCATAAGATTAATGGTATCTGTATAAGTTGCAGCCAGTAAGCACACTGGCCAGTCTGAGCCAAACATCATTCTTGAAGGTGAAAAAGATTTTAAAATATGATCAAGGTAGGGCTTAAAAGTTTGATGGTTCCAATCACTCCAATTAGCTTCAGTGAATAATCCAGAGACCTTTACTACTACATTTTCATGTGATGCTATTTCACTTATCTGCTTAGCCCAGGGTTGCATTTCACCCTTTCCCATATATGGTTTTGAAATGTGGTCTAACACGAAGCTGTTATTTGGCGACATTTTTACCATTTCTACTGCAGCCGCTAGTTGGGGCGGTCTGGTCAAAATATCAAAGGTAAGACCGGCTTCACCTATTCGGTGAATATTCCTTACAACATTATCTCTTAATAACCAGTTTGGGTCCTCTTTATCTTGCGCTAAATCTCTAATTGAAACCAAGTTTTTTCCAGCTGGATGCGCAAGATATTTTTCTAATTGGGGGCGAACATCATCACTTTCTAAGTCTAACCAACCAACAACTGCACAAATTTTAGGGTGAGATAGTGAAAGATCAAGAAATTCTGGAGTCTCATCCACTGTTGCAACAGTTTGTACAATTACTGTGTAATCAATCTTTGCTTTTTCTAACTCAGGTTCTAATTCATTCATTAGAATCGTTCTAGAAATGGGTTTTACCTCATCACCTTGCATCCAAGTTTGCGGCCTAACACTGATGTCCCAAATATGATGATGAGAATCTATTCGAAGCATTAGACCTTTTCCCAGCTTTTACTTTCCCAAGATTTAATTAAGGCAGATTGAACTGTTACTACATTCACTGCTTCGGCAAATGATGGCTTAAAATCATTTCCATCCACCCAGGCACTTAGGAATGAGTAATCCTCAATACAGATTAAATCCTCTGTTCCTAGGCTATTTCCTTGCCCAGGTACAAATGCGCCATGGAAATCAAAGCGGTCGCCACCAAGAATTTTGGTAAAGCCAGTTTCAAGGTTGTCATCTTTTTTATAGTAAAGCAATTCATTCAAGCTTTCATGATTCCATTTTAGTGAGCCCTTTGTGCCGTATATTTCAAACATGTTTTCACTTTCCGGTCCAACTACAGTTCTACTTGTTTCAAAAGTTCCAGTTGCTCCATTTTTGAATCTACATAACATTGAAGCAAAATCTTCATTCTCAACCTCACCGGTAGGATCGCCAACTTTTCCTCTGCTGTAGTGGCTTGAATTTCCAGTCGGAAGTGGACGCTGTTTAATTGTTGTTTGCCTCATGCCAACTACTTCAGCAATATCACCAATCAAGAATTGGGCGAGTGAAACGCTATGGCTAAGAATATCGCTAGATACTCCATACCCTGCTTGATCAAACTTAAATCTCCAGGAAAGTAGTCCTAATTCATCACTGCCATACATAGAAAAAAAGCGTCCCTTGTAATGAATTATCTCACCAAGCTCACCTGAAGCAATCATCTTCTTTGCATGAAGAACTAATGGTGCCCATAAATAGTTATAGCCAACTCCAGTAAATGTCTTATTCTTTTTAGCAACATTAAAAGCTTCAATAGTTTGTTCTGGCTTACCCCCAATAGGTTTTTCAGAGAATACAACTTTTCCAGCATCACTTGCTGCTTTGATAATTGGAATATGCAGCATATTAGGGGCACAAACCCAAACAGCATCAACATCACTTGCCGTAACAGCTTCTTTCCAATCAGTTGTAGCTCTTTCAAATCCAAAATCCTCAATTGCTTGCTTACCGCGATTACTGTCAAAATCAGCGCATACTTTTAAAATAGGATTAAATTTTCTATTTGGAAATAATGTGGGAATTCGAATTAAGGATCGACTGTGGGCTTGACCCATCCAACCTAGGCCGACTACGGCAACAGAGATATCTTTACGGGCGCTCATATCAAATCCTCCTACCATCTTTATTAGTCATTGGTAATCGAGGATCTTGCTTCTGAGTTTTCCAATCCTCTCTAATCCAATGATGGCTAGGGTCATCACAAAATCCCATAGTTCGATTTTCATTCGGCCCAGCTAGCACATTTAAAAAGTACATTGGATACTCAGGAGCTGCAATAGATGGTCCGTGATAGCCATGGGGCACGATAACAAAATCTTGATCATTTATGGTCATGGTCTCATCAATACTTTGATCATATGAATAGACCCTGAAATATCCACGTCCCTCATTTGAACCATGATCAGAATTCTGTTTTCCGATCTGGAAATAGTAGATCTCCTCATTATTAAACTCACAACCTGCTATTCCGTCATGACGATGTGGCGGCCAGGATGACCAATTACCTCCAGGCGTTATAACTTCACATACCAATATCTTTTCAGCACCTATGAATGAGTCAGGTGTTGCAATGTTGTTTACCTGTCTGGTTGCAAACCCACTTCCTCTGATTTCAACAGAGACTTTATCTTTGCTTATGTAAGCAGCAGGAAATTTCTTAGTGGCCTGAGCAGTTGATAAAGCTAGTAATCCATTTTTTCCACTTATACCTACTTTTGCACCAACAGGTATATAAATCCAATCAGAAATGCCTGCAAAAACTCCAGTGCGGCCAACTAATTTAAACTCAACACCATCAACTACCACACTCACATTTTCAGCAGATAAACTCAATAAGACGCCTTCGAAATCATTAAATGTAATCTCATGATTATTTTGCTCCGATAAACTTAGAATATGCATCCCGCAATATTTCCAATCAACACTTTTAGGAGTTATTGATTTAACTCCTCGGTATAACCAGCTCATTTAACTTTCCTGACTATCGATACGGCTTTAGAAACTGCCTGCTCTACACTTAACTCTGGACTAAACAGGAGGGCACGACCTGGAATTAGTGCTCTCACGTTTTCAAATTTAAATGCTTGCTCCCACTTATTAAAAGTGGCTTGCCAATCTTTTCCAGGATCTCCACCAAGCAACATTAGTGGCAGTGATGTAGCTCTGGCGGCGTACTTGAAATCCTCAAATGCTGGAACTTTTAGCCATGTATAAGCACTTGTTGTACCAAGTGCTGAAGCAATACCAATAACCCTAACTAACTCTTGAATATCATTTTGTAACTCAAATTTACCTAATGTATTTTTGATATACGGAAGAGGCTCAATTATTGAAAGTTTCTTTGCTCTAGCTAACGCTGAATTTACCGAAGCTACCATCTCTATAGTTCTAAGAACCCCAGGATCACTCTTTTCTATTCTTAATAATGTTTTGCCACCATCTAATCCAAACTCTTTAATTCCTGCAACGTCATAAGCACTTTGGCGATCATCTAACTCCCATTCAGCACCCAAAATTCCCGCTCGATTAATGCTTCCAAAAATTAATTTATTATCAAGAGCACCAAAGTAAGCAAGTTCCTCAACTAGATCTGGTGTGGCCAAAATTCCATCCACACCTGGAACCGCTAATGCTCTAATCAATCTATCTAGAAGGTCATATCTATTCGCCATGGCCAGAGGCTGGCCAGAGGCCGAGATTATTCCCCTAGCGGTATGGTCAGCAGCAACTATAAATAATTTTCCATCTTTAGTTAATTTCACTCTTCGTTTTCTGCCTTTGAGTAGTTTATGAAGTTTTGCTGGATTGTTAACCCGATCATCACATAACTTTGTGTAGTTTTTTTCATTAAACTTCATCAATTCAACACCCCAGATACTAAATCCTGTACTTCACTAAAATTAGGCATGGCATCTGAACACAACAATCTTGAGGCAACTATGGCACCTGAAGCATTGGCATAATTTCCAATCTTTTCAATGTCCCACGATCTAACCAGGCCATGAACCAACATCCCACCAAATGCATCCCCGGCACCAAGCCCACATCTAACATCAACTTTTATTGGCTTAACAACTAAGCTATTTTCTTTATTTGCAATGTAAACACCATTTTCTCCTAATTTAACAATTACTAGAGATACTTGTTTTCCAAGAAAATTCTTACTTATTTGATCTGGGTCAGTCAAGCCAGTTGCAACTTCAAACTCTTTTCGATTACCAACTAAAATATTACTACTCTCAATTGCTTTCATGGTCACTGTCCTTGCCATTGACTCACTTTTCCAGAAAGTTGGTCGGTAATCTAAATCAAGGACAGTTTGTCCTTGGAGATTTCTAGCTAGTAGCCAACTTTGAATAGACTTTGCTGTTTCACCAGTAGCTAGTGCACATGCTGAAATCCAAAACACTTTTGCAGACTTGATTACTTGCTCGGAGACTCGATCTGCTGAAATCTTGGTGTCAGGTGCGTTTAGTGGACGATTAAAAAATATTGTTGGGTTATAAGGATCATCCATAGCAGCAAAAACTGCTGGACTAAATTGGCTTTCATCCATTCCAACATAGCTTGTATCAACCTTAAATTCCTTTAATTTTCCTAAAATATAATCAGTAAAGGAATCCTTACCAACATTAGTGATAATTGCAGATTTATTTCCTAGTTTGGCGGCTGCAATGGCAACATTGGTTGGGCTACCTCCAATAGACATACTAAATGTCTTCACATCTTTAAATCCTACGTTTGACTCATTTGCATAAAAATCAAGGCTTATCCGGCCGACACTAATTAAATCCAACGATGTACTCATATCTATTAATTTAACGCCAGAGACTTAAGGTATTCCATCGACTTGCTAATCATTTTTACTGGACCATCTCCAGTAGCAGGTAAATCTCCAGTAATGGCACAATCTTGCTCAATTACATACCACCCTTGATAGCCAGCACCTTCTAAGGTTCGTATGACATCAGCAATAGGAACATCGCCTGACCCCAAGGGAGTGAATAAACCTTTTTGTACACCACTCATGATGGACTCTTGCTTTGCCAAAACTGATTTAGATTTGGATAAATTAACATCCTTTAAATGCACATGCCCTACTCGATCAAATGCTTTTTTCGCAAAATTAACCACGTCAACACCACCTATTGCCATATGCCCGGTATCAAGACACCACTTCACATTGCATCCATCTAGTACTCGATTCACATCACCTTTTGTTTCAACCGTTGTTTGTAAGTGTGGATGTAATACATTTTGTAAGCCATTATCTTCACAAATTTTGTCAATCTCTGAAAACATTTGAAACATATTCTTATACTCTTCATTTGAAAGTGGCTGTGGAGTATCCCAATCCCAGGTATAGACAGGGGAAGAGACTAAGTGTGTAGCGCCAGTTTTCTTAAATAATTCTGCAGTTTTCTTTACTTGCCTAATAGTCTCTTGGTTCTGATTTTTATCATGCACAACTACTGGAGTAAACCCACCAATTAAACTCATTCCAAATTGATCTAACTTTTCAGAGATTTCATTTGGATCTGTTGGTAAAAATCCAGGAGCTCCCAATTCAGTTGCTGGCAATCCTAGATTTTGCATCTCTGATAAAACTCTGTCAGTAGGAAGCATCTTGCCCCATCCAGGGACTTCGCAAATTCCCCAAGATATTGGGGCTGATGCGATTCTTGAGTAGAAGGATTTCACTAGTTCATTCTTTCACAAATGATGATAAGTAGATAGGGTAGAAGCGTGAAATTAACTACCTCTGAGGCTTTAGTTAAGTATCTAATTGCACAGAAAATTCAGTTAGATAACAAAGTTGTTTCTTTCTTTCCATTTGCTTTTGCGATATTTGGTCATGGTAATGCCCTTGGTTTAGGTGATGCATTAGAGCGAAACAGAAAAGCTATTCCAACCCTTCGTGGACAAAATGAACAAGGTATGGCATTAGCTGCAGTGGCATTTAGTAAAGCTCAGTTAAGACAACAGTGCGCAGTTGTTACAACTTCTATTGGTCCAGGTGCAACTAATGTGGTAACAGCAGCTGCAGTTGCCATGGCAAATCGACTACCAATGTTGATTTTATCTGGAGATACTTTCCAATCACGTCGGCCTGATCCAGTGTTGCAGCAAGTCGAACATTTTAATTCTCCAATCACAACGGTTAATGATTCATTTAGAGCTGTTACTAAATATTGGGACCGATTAAATCGACCAGAGCAGCTACTTAATACTTTGCCAAATATGATTCAAACCTTGCTAGATCCAGCAGATTGCGGTCCGGTATTTCTTGCATTACCCCAGGATGTCCAAGTTGAAACCTTTGATTTTCCAGATGAGTTTTTCAATGAAGTAATTCACGAAATTCGTAGGCCAAAAGCAGATTCAAATTCAATTTCAAAGGCTGTTGAAATTATAAAAGCTTCGAAGAAACCATTAATAATCGCAGGTGGTGGCGCCCGATATAGTCGAGCACACAAAGAGCTCTCTGATTTTGCTAATAAGTTTGGTATTGCAGTTGTTGAAACTGTAGCGGGAAAATCCACCTTACTAGCCTCAGATCCAGCTTGGTGTGGCCCTGTTGGGGTAACTGGATGTGATCCAGCAAATAAGTTAGCAGAAGAAGCTGATTTAATAATCTCAGTAGGTTGCAGACTTCAAGATTTTACAACCGGTTCATGGACTTTGTTTAAAAATCCTGTGCATAAAGTAATTTCAATAAATACTGCAAGGTTTGATGCAACAAAGCGAAATGCGGTCGCAATTATTGGTGACGCTAAAGAAAGCTTGATAGAAATAGGAAGTTTACTTGGTAGCTATAAAGCTGATTCGATTTGGAGTAATAATAGATCTTCTGTTCGAGATGAAGTATTAAGAAATATTCAAACTCGAACCTCAGAAAAATTAGATCTTCCGTCATACTCCCAGGTTGTAAAGTTAATCAATGAGGCCTCTGCAAATGAAGATTATGTCTTAACCGCTGCAGGAGGCCTACCAGGGGAGTTAAATAACAATTGGCTAACTAAGAGCAAAGATTCATTTGATTGTGAGTATGGCTATTCATGCATGGGATATGAGATTGCTGGTGCTTGGGGAGCAGCCCTAGCATATGAAAGCTCTGGTAGAGCAGGAAAAGTTATCTCAATGGTTGGAGATGGCTCATATTTAATGCTTAATAGTGAAATTCTATCTGCCGTAAATAATGGAAACTCAATAATCTACATTCTTTGTGACAACAAAGGTTTTGCAGTTATTCAAAGATTACAAACATCTAATGGCTCTAAGAGCTTTAGAACTATGTTCAATGATTCTGATTTAGACAAACCAGTCAATGTTGACTTTGTGGCCCATGCTAAATCAATGGGAGCAAATGCTAAGAAGGTAACTTTAGAGTCACTGAAAGATGAATTCATCTCTGCAAAAAGTTACGCTGGTGTTAGCGTTTTAGTGATCGATACACACCCAAGTAAATGGACCGAAGGCGGAGCGTTTTGGGAGGTTGGCGTTTCAGGAAGCAGTAATGATCCTGAAATTCAAAGTGCACATGCTAGACAGGTCGAAGGTAAAGCAAAGCGTCGTTTATAGCTAAAGTTTTTTAACTCCAAGACCACATGCAATGCTTGCTGCTAAGCCATCCTCAACTGTTGCAAAATTCTTATCTAATTTACGTTTTTGAAGTGAATTAACAAAAGCCTTTAGTTCAGCTATATACGCCGGCTTAAAGCGTCCCATCCAATCTTTATGCAAAGTTCCACCCTTTCTTGCAGGAAGCTTAAAGTTATAGGCAATATTTAGTTGACCTAAATTCTCGATAACTAAAGATCCATTTTCGGTAATAACTTCCATACCTACTTCATACCCGTATGTACTATTTGCACAAATATCAATAGTAACTAACACGCCTGATTCGGTGTGACAATTTACGGAAATCGGATCAGAAAGGTGTGAGTTAGCCTTACTAGTAGTTTTTGCAAAATTCACACCAACGGAAACTATCTCTTCACCTAGCAGCCATCTAATTATGTCTATTTCATGGACAGCAACATTTGTTAAAAGCAGTGCAGTAGTTGCAGTTGGCGAGCTTACATTCCTTGACGTGCAACGTATCTGAAGTACTTTTCCATACTTTCCACTTTCAATCTCCCTCTTTAAGTCTTGGTATGGGCGGTCAAATCTACGCATAAAGCCAATTCCAACAATAGATTTAGAGTTGCGAACAAGTTTTGCAACTTTTCTAGCATCTTTTTCTTTTGAAGCAAGAGGCTTTTCACATAAGACATCTTTGCCTGCCAAAATTGCCTGCTCTAAATGATTTGCATGGAGATGATCAGGTGAAGCAATAATTACAGCTTTAACTAGCTGATCATCTAAAATCATCGATAAATCTTTATAAACTTTAGGAAGGACTTTAGTTTTCTTAAAAACTTCTTTAGCCACCTTTTGCGCAGCTGCTAAATTTGTATCATAGATAGCTACAACTTTTCCACCTTTTACATAATCTGAAAGATAAAGTGCGTGCCCTCTGCCCATAACTCCAACACCAATAATGCCGATTCCAATATCTTTTGCACTTTTAATCATCTCGCTATTCTAGTAAGGTAAATCTATGAGCGAAACCTTTTTGAGTGAATTAACTGGAAGTTTTTCTACTCCGTCCGGCGGTAACCCAACAGTTGCAATGGTTGAAGCAGCATATAAGCATCATAAATTAAATTTTCGTTACATAAATTGTGAAGTCCAACCAAAAGATTTAGCTAACGCAGTTTTGGGAGCTCGAGCAATGAATTGGGCTGGGTTTAATCTTTCTATCCCACATAAAGTTTCAGTCATTCAATACTTAGATGGCTTGGGGCAATCTGCGCAGATTATGGGGGCAGTAAATTGTGTGGTTAATCGGGATGGCAAGTTAATCGGAGAAAATACCGATGGCAAAGGCTTTTTACAAGCATTTAAAAAAGTTGATTCACCAAGTGGAAAAAAGATTGCAATTTTAGGTGCCGGTGGAGCAGCAAGAGCGATAGCGGTTGAGTTGGCATTAGATGGTGCGAAGGATTTTATGATTATAAATAGGGATGAAAAGCGAGGTCAAGATTTAGTTTCATTACTAAAAACCAAGCTACAAGTTTCAGCTCAATTTGTTGCTTGGAGTGCAAAATTTAAGATTCCAGATTCTATAGATGTGCTCATTAATGCAACATCAGTTGGTATGGCAGATAGTGGAAGTTATGACTTAGATATTGACCATACCTCAATTAAAAAAACAATGATTGTTGCCGATGTAATCGTTAACCCACCGCAAACTAATTTACTTAAGAGTGCATCAAGTATTGGCGCGAAGACTATTGATGGCTTAGGAATGGTAGTAAATCAAGCAGTCATTGGGGTTAAGTACTGGACTAATTTTGATGTCGAACCAACAATTATGCATGCCGAGTTACAGCGCGTTCTAAAGTTGTAAGCATTATGGCTGTAAAACGAATTGGGCAAGTTATTGGTATAAAGCCTGAGGATATTGAAGAGTATGAGAAATTACATGCTAACGCTTGGCCAAGTATCATAAAAATAATTAAGCAAGCTAATATCTCTAACTACTCAATTTTCCGCTACCAAAATTTACTCTTTGCTTATCTTGAATATACTGGAGCTGATTATGAAGCGGACATGGCTAAGTTAGCTGCCGAGCCTGAGATGCAAAAATGGTGGAAAATTACCGATCAAATGCAGTGGCAAGTTCTAGAGGCTAAAGATAATGAATGGTGGCATGAAATTAATGAAAACTTTCACGTTGACTAAAGTCTTTAGTTAAATTGCTTTAAACCTGATTTATCCACAACTCTAAGAGCTTGAGCTGCAATAGTTAGCGCTGGGTTCATAGCTGCAGAGGATGGAAAAAATCCACCATCAATCAAATAAAGGTTTTCAACATCATGTGCTTTGCAGTATTGATCAACCACACTCAGTTTTGGATCATGGCCTGCAACAGATGTACCACATTGATGAGAGTTCATTGAGATATCAAATGGTTGAACAAAAATTGCTTGAAAGCCACATTTACGCAATACCTTTTTGGTTTTCTGCATTAATTCTTTATGGGCTGAAGTATTAACTGCTTTTCGATGAATCTGTATCATGCCATTTGAAGCAATCTCAACTCTATTTGAAGTAGCTGGAAGATCCTCATTCATAACCACAAATTCAACTGATCGATTTGCAATAAATTTCAGAAGAGCAAGCGGAACCATAGTTGCGTAACTTTTCATCATAATTGGTTGTACTTTTCCAATAAGTTGAACAACTCCTAATGGATAGCCAGAGCCACCATCAAAGTACCAATCTGAAAACGAGAGTGTTTTTTGAAAAATCACATCATTCTTACTTTTAACATCAAAAGCAGCAATATGGGCATTGTTGTGCATCATAAAGTTTTTACCCAGTAAACCTGAGGAGTTAGCAACTGAGCCAGATCTTAAAAGCAAGGCAGCAGTATTAACCGCACCTAAACTAAGTACATACTTTTTAGCAATTATCTTTACCTCTTGACCATCTCTTTGCGCTAATAAATGATCAACCTTGCCATTTTTTACAACAACCTGAGTAACCTTTAGATTGGTTTCCAATTTCACTTTCCCAGTTTTCATTGCTGGATCTAGTGCGCATGTTTGAGCATCACTTTTGGCATCTAATTTACATACAAAGCCATCACAAGTTGCACACCGAATACATTTTCCATCACTTCTAAGATCAACTCCCATTGCATTTGAATGGGGCTTAACACCGGCTGCAGTTAATTTAGCTGCTAAATTTGAAATATATTTTTCATGAGTTAATGCTGGATACGGAAATGGTTGACTGCGCGGTGGTTCAGTTGGGTCCTCACCAGTTGCACCATGAACTTTATATAACTGCTCTGCTTGGCAGTAGTACGGCTCTAGATCTTGATAGGTAAATGGCCAGGCAGGTGAAGTCCCCTCTTTATGTTTAATCTCTCGGAAGTCACTCTCTCTAAATCTTGGCAGTGAGGAGCCATAAACCTTGGTATTACCACCAACTATGTAATGAACACCAGGGGTAAAGGATTTACCTTTTTCATCTAGCCATTTTTCATTTGGCTTATACTTTTGATTTATAAATATTTCTTGGGCAGACCAATTAGCATCCTCTTTTTTAACAAAATCACCGCGCTCAATAACTAAGCAATCAATACCAGCTTGCGCTAATCCATAGGCGGTAGTGGCGCCACCCATCCCAGAGCCAACAATTGCTACTGAGGTTTCTAAGATCACCGAACTGGCTTTAGTGTCTGATCCTTAGGGTCAATCTTTACCGCTCCGGTCATGATCGCAACCGCATCCTTCATATCATGAGTCTTTGGAGTTACCACAGCAGCTCTCTTACCAAGTCGCATTACCTGAATACGATCTGCAACCTCAAACACCTGCGGCATATTGTGAGAAATAAGGATTACTGGCATTCCGCGCTCGCGAAGAGATTCAATTAACTTTAAAACCTGATTTGATTCTCTAACTCCAAGGGCAGCTGTAGGTTCATCCAAGATAATTAATCGTTGGCCAAATGCTGCAGCTCTTGCAACAGCGACCGCTTGGCGCTGTCCACCAGATAAAGTTTCAACTGCTTGGCTCATATTTTGAATTGTGCCAATACCTAAAGTTGATATGTGATCTTTTGCTTGTTTTTTCATTCCTGAGGTATCTAAAATTCTGAAAATTAATCCAGCAGGACCCTTCTTTCTTATTTCACGCCCTAAATATAAATTTGATGCAATATCCAGGGCAGGAGATATCGCTAATGTCTGATACACCGTCTCAATGCCAGCTTCGCGCCCATCTTGTGGTCGCCTTAGGGATACTGTTTGGCCATCAATCTCAATACTGCCAGTATCAGGCGTTTCAGCACCTGATAAACATTTAATTAAGGTTGATTTACCGGCGCCATTATCACCGATTACTGCAAGTACCTCACCTGGGAATAGTTCTAAATCAGCGCCATCTAATGCAACGACACTGCCATAAGTTTTCGTAACATTTTTAGCTTGTAATACAGCTGCTACACTCATGCTCGTGCCTTTCTAATCCACTGATCTACTGTTACGGCAAAAATAATTAATAATCCAACGGCAAGGATTTGATAGTACAAGTCAACCCCAGCCAGCGTTAAACCATTACGAAATACACCAACAATTACAGCGCCAATTAGGGAGCCAAATATGGCGCCTCGACCGCCAAATAGTGAGGTGCCACCAATTACCACCGCAGTAATCGTGTCCAAATTTAAATCAGGACCAGTATTAGGACTTGCCACAGTAACCCGGCCCATGATTATCCAGGCTGCAATCGCAAAAACTAAACCAGCAACCATATATACAGACATTAAAACTCTGTTTACTTCGATACCAGCTAATCGGGCTGCGTTAGGGTCATCGCCGACTGCGTAGACGTGTCGACCCCATCCAGTAAAGCGCAGTGCAAAAGCTAAAATTATGTAAACCAAAATCATCACTAACACTCCGTAGGTAATACTGAACTCTCCCACATCTAATTCAGTTCCTAATACTAGAAAAAATTCGGGCAGTTCATTTGTAGCAACTGTTCTACCAGTTGCATAAATCAAAGTTAAAGCTATGAATACATTGAGTGTTCCTAAAGTTACAATAAATGGAGGTAATTTAAATTTAGTTACTAGGTATCCGTTAAATGCTCCCGCTAATGTTCCAATCAATAGGCCTAGCGCAAAAGCCCAAAATACAGGTAGTCCATCATCTGGAATATCTGGATCTCCCATAAAGGTTTTTGCCATTACCATCGATGCAAAAATTGCGATTGCCCCGCAGGATAAATCAATTCCCGCAGTTAAAATAATTAAAGTTTGACCCGCTGCAATTGCGCCCACTATTGCCACCTGTTGGAGTATCAGTGAGAGATTGCCGGGTGTTAGGAAATTTTCATTAAAAAAACTAAAAGTAATACTGGCAATCAAAAGTACTAGTGCTGAACTCAGCCATGGATATCGATGAAGAATTCCCTGTATTTTTTGAGAGTTTGACGCTCGGCCCATAAATTCGGCTGCGGCATCTTGAGTATCAACTTTACTCATTAAAATTTCCTCACAACTCGCTCGTAGGTTCTAACCTTAACTTTCTAGACTACAAACTTAAAGAATACTGGCCAAATTAGCAAGGGCGGCCACAAATGTAACCGCCCCCACCAACTATTTACTACTTAATTATGTTTTTGTGAAAACTTGGGTTTACCAAGCGTTCTCAATTCCATAATCTGTGCTCTCTGATGCAACACCATCTTGTGGGTCATCAGTAATTAACTTAACACCTGTGTCAAAGAAATCTTTACCAGGAGTAACCTCTGGCTTCTTTCCTGTCTTGACAAGGTCAACGATAGCTTGAAGGCCAAGGTCAGCCATTAGCAATGGATACTGCTGTGATGTAGCTCCAATGCAACCGCTCTTAACATTCTCGATACCTGGTAGTCCACCATCAACTGAAACAACGATTGCGGATTTCTTGGCAGCCTTTAGAGCAGCACAAGCACCAGCAGCGGTTGGCTCATTGATTGTGTAGACAATATTGATGTTTGGATTCTTAGCAAGTAATTTCTCCATGCCTGAACGTCCACCATCTTCGTTAGCACCTGTAGCTACGTTTCCTACGATTTCGTAGTCACCGCCAGAGTACTTACCTTTTTTAGCCTCATCAGCCATTTTGTTTGGATCATTTACAGGAATTCCCATACCCTCTAGGAATCCATTATCACGTAGATAATCTACTGGTGATACACGATCATCGAAAATGTTTAGAAGTGCAATTACAGCCTTCTTGCCACCAAGTTTCTTTGCGCCCCATTGACCAATTAGCTTTCCAGCTTCACGGTTATCGGTTGCAAATGTGATGTCAGCAATATCAGATGGATCTGTTGGTGTATCCAAAGCGATTACAAGTAATCCTGCTTCACGAGCTTTAGTAATTGCTGCGTTAACATTTGTAGACATTACTGTAATAACAATTCCAGCGTGCTTTGCAGAAATCGCATTTTCAATTGCTGCGATTTGTGCTGCGTCATCGCCTTCTTCTTTACCTGAGCTAATTGTTAGATCAAGACCTAGTTCAGCTGCCTTTGCTTCGGCACCCTTAATCATGGCAACGAAGAATGGGTTTGATTGATTTTTTAAGATCAAACTTACTTTGATGTCACCAGACGCATCATCACTTGATGATGAGCATGCTGATAAAGTTAAAGCAGACACTGCAAGCATCGCTACAAGCGCCTTGCGTGAGAACTTTATTTTCATTTATTTCCTCCTATAGGGGTCCGCGGGTCACGAACTTAAGGAGAGCCTACATAAACTGCGCATAGATGAGAAGTCGTAGTAATATTAATTTATTATCACTTAAATGTTATAAAAGTAGGTTAATCCCCTCTAATCCTTTGTTTTCGCTCTAGTTGTCCACAGGAGTAATCTGATAATCAGCAAAAAGCCAACCAGGTCTACCTTGAAAATCGCTTCTCTTTCATTAAGGCATCCCAGATGGTGGCTTGGGCGGCAAGTGCATCTTGGGCATTACGAGCTTGATTTAGTTCAGTGATATCAATGCGATCACAAACTTCTTCAAGATATTTAATAATTTCAATGCTACGAGTTAGTGCTCTTACAGGATCCTCACGGAAAGGAAATTGATCAAGCAAAATCGGATCAGTCCAATTAATACTGCGAAGTGCAAGCATATATTCAATCGTTTCAAACAAATGAACTGATGCAACAGGTAAATCATCATCCCACCCTCGCCAATTATCATTAAGCTCTGCACTAACGAGTTTGCCATGTCTGTGTATAAGTAACAAAGATTCTGCCGGAGTTTCTTGAGCCATTAGTGAATGGCCAAAGTCCATAACAATACCAACATTGTTAACTTTCATTTCACTAATTGCAAGTAAAGTTTTTGTAGCTGTTGCTAGCGTCATATGAACTCGCGGTTCTTTACATTTATATTCAATTGCAAATTGAATGTCAGGATTTTCATTTGCAAGATCACGAATACCATCAATCGTATAATCCCAAATTTGCATGTAATCTGCTTGTAGCGGAAAATCAAAGCCATCTTGGCCTGGCCAAAACTTCACATAGGTGGCGCCTAGTATTTTTGCTGCAGAAATAGCTTCACGAACTCGATCTTTAGTTTTGGATCTAAGTTTCGCATCGGGATTAGTAAATGAACCCTTTGCATACTCTCTCATATCTGTCTCTTATACACATCTGACGCTGCCGAC